>TARA_R110000851_G_scaffold807_2_pt1 | contig 21867 bp, 27 predicted proteins | sample TARA_R110000851 | Tara Oceans TARA_R110000851 (sample SAMEA4397627) | marine metagenome | biome: Polar Biome; feature: [DCM] deep chlorophyll maximum layer (ENVO:01000326); material: water (ENVO:00002006), including particulate matter (ENVO:01000060) such as... | depth 17 m
ATAATATACCACAAGCAAGACTAGATCTTGGCTACACTGAATGTGTCGAGTGTTCTACAGTTGAAAAACTTGGCTGTATTGACACTATAAACCACAAAACTGGCAATACTATACAAGTAATGTCACGTAAAGATGCAGATCAAGCGTCAAAACTAACAAAACGTGCCGGTTTCGGTACGTTACGAGCTATCACAAAAGGCTCAAGTCAACGTAAAACTAAATATGAATTTGATGGATGCTCTACCTCTTATGTAGGTAATGACAATATGTTTGAGCACGTAGGTAAAACTTACATCGACTACTTAGATGTTGACAAAGATATTGCAGAGCGTTATTTAACTCGCTCGCTTAACAACTTTGAAATATCAGAGTTACAGTATAACAAGATTAAAAAATTATGTTACAAACTAAATACGATTACTAACAGATAATATAAATATGAAAACATTATACGACCAACTTAAACCACATATCAAAGCAGCACTTGATGAAAACCATAAAGACTATGGTACTTCTATTGATGGAATCTTTGATAAATTACAAACCACGAATAGATATAGTGAACTAACTATTGATGACGTTAGAACTTTGAATACATTTAGCAACAGCGAATTGTTTCAAACTACTCAAATGGACTTAATGTACGGTGACCATCTATTTAATAACTAAACTAAATGACAGAAAACGAATACGAAAAAGCATTACAAGCACTAGGTGTTAAGAATGTAACAACGACAAGACAAAAGAATAATGGCACAACTATGTTTGAACTACCATTAAAAGACAACTTTGACACTCCATTAACAGTATCAGAGCATACAAGTGGATATATAAGAAGACAAATGTTGTCAAAAACTGACGAATACAAGTACCATACTTGCTATCAACTAAATCCTACCTACAATGTGCCTTATCAGTGTATTGCACAAGATGGCAAACTACACAGGTATGAAGGTTCTAAAAGAAGAACGCTTATATGGTCTAGAAAAGCAAGACTTAAACACTTATTTTTATACACAATTAAAAAATTAAACAATGCCAAATAATTATACAAGAGAAGGTGAAATGCCTGAAGAAAGAATGATTGAACTAATAAAAAATCATTTAGAAATATCAATATCAACTGATATCAATGACTTTGAAAACAATGATTGTGCTATATACACTGAATCAAGTGCAGATGGCTATGACTTATACGTTGTAACTAATGACACTAGAAATGTAAATGTATGTGAAAATGTGTTTTATTACGACCACGATATAGCAAATCAGTTTTCAGAGCAAATAAGATATGGTGATAGAACATTTTATATTGATGATAGTATATATGAAGACTGTTACTTTGAAGACAAATTAATAGAATTATTTGCAGAAAATGTAGAAGACATTATAGAAAATGATGACTTAAACGTTACATTAAAAGAAATTGAATATTTAAAAGAAGAATATGATTTAGTAGAAGAAGAAACTAATAGTTAATTAGTTTAGTTATCCACGAACATGGTGCCTTACAATTTAAAATAAGGTCAGCTCGTGTTGAACTGTCGTCTTAAATACTCAGGGAGGAGATATTAAGACAGGTTCGGCACGGGCTTTTCGTGGTATGAAAGATAGAGAATATAACGGATGGACAAACTACGCAACTTGGCGTATCAACCTAGAGGTACTAGGTGACATCGAATTTGAAGAAAAAGTTACTGCAGATTATTTAAAAGATATAGTAGAAGAATGTGTGTTTACTAATTTTAATACTTGTGATACACCTAGACTTATTGAGGACTATGCTAGAGCTTTTATAGATGAAGTAAACTTTTACGAAATAGCTAAAGATATAAACGAAGAATCTGAAGTTTTTATAACTAAAAACGAAAGAGATTAATTACAAACTAAATACGAACACTAATAGATAATATAACTATGGATAAAAAAATAATGAATCAACTAGCTGACGTTATAATAGCTAAGCTAGAAGTAAAACAACAACAGTGGGACGAAGAGTTTCATCACAGTGTGCAAGATCTTTACGGTAAAGAATCAAGTAAAGAAGCTTTCATAATGACTGAAGAAGAAGCTCTTATCGGCGAACTAGCAAGACTACAGACTTTGCTTATGATATTCGAAAACAAAGAAGAATATGAAAAAGCAGCAATATTACTAAGCAAATTAAATGCAGTAAAAACTAAATTAAGAAATGGAGACTATGACGGAGACGAAGATGAAGATTAAAGCTATGCTAGCGCATAAATATAATGAAGACAAAGCAGACTATCCTGCATTCATACAACCTAAACTAGATGGCGTACGCTGTTTATTCAGTGCCTCTGGTGCTGTGTCTCGCGCAGGTAATGAGTTCATGAACGTAGAGCATATCAAGAAAGCTTTAGAGCCTTTCTTTGCAAAGAATCCTACAGCTGTACTCGATGGCGAGCTATACAACCACGGATTAAAAGATGACTTTAATAAGATTATATCTCTTGTTAAGAAAAAGACACCAACAGATTCTGATAAAGCTGAAGCTGCAGAACTAGTACAATATCATATGTATGATGTAGCTAGTATGACAATAGGCACTTATGTAGACAGAAACCTGTTCTTACTAGCTGAACCATCGTTTATGAATAGCTCTGTACTACAAGTTACATCTACTAGATTAGCTACAGATTATGATGCCGCATATATATATCATGTTAATAACCTTAACGTAGGTTACGAAGGTTCTATATACAGAACACCATCAGGTAAGTACAAAGGTACAAGATCATGGGATCTTATGAAGTTTAAAGACTTTCACGATGCAGAAGCTACAATTATTAACTATGAAATAGGCAAAGGCAAGCGTGAAAATACATTAGGTAAGTTTATTATGGAAGATGAAGACGGAAACGTATTCGGTTGTCCACCAGGTAAAGGCTATGACTACAAAGATATGGCTAACTTGTTAGAAAATATACACGACTACATAGGTCAAGTAGCTACATTTACTTACTTTCAAAGAACTCCAGCAGGTTCTTACAGACACCCACTATTTAAATGCCTTAGAAACTATGAATAAATGCGATATGTGTAACAAATCATTAACAACTAGCGGTCACGACTCTTGCTGTAGTGATTGCTGGGAAGAAAATGCACAATACTATGAATAATATAAAAAACAAACTATGAGAAAATTAATATGGAAACTATACGATGAAAATATGATTAGTATTGACGTAGCTAACATGCTACTAGATAAACACTACGAATAATAATTGGGGCCGAGTTTGGCTTTGACAGTTCTGTTGAAGTACCAAGTTCAGGCATGGGTGATGACCTACATCAAACCTTAGCTGGAAACGCTGAGTATGCTATGGCAGCCTAATTAGATTAGATGTTTAGCACATCATATAACTGAGTATATTTGTAAGTTATTAAGATGTTAAAGGAAATAAATGAGTGATAAGGTGATGATACTGTCTCCGATAACAGCTCTAAATGTAAATAAAACGTATCAATTTTGGAAGTTTATAAAACTTATCCTAAGCCTGTAAAAATACCTGTTATGGATCTTTGCTGGACGAGGGTTCGAAACCCTCCGGCTCCACAACTACAGCTCATACTCAAAAGGTATGGGCATTTGTAGGTATGAAAGATATTAAGATGTATTATAAGAAAAAACGATTAGAGCGTTATATTACAGCTCGTATCTTAGAATTAAGAAACAATATATGCAAGCAAGCTTGTAAGTATGGTACAGTGGATGACACCACTAGGCAACTATATACTAAATATAAAAATAAACTAAAAGAATTAAATAATGGGAAAATCTAAAAGAACATTCGAAGAATTATTACAAAATAATTATCCTAATGATGAAATATATTATGCTACTTTGTGTGACACTAGGCCTTATATAGAAGAGTAAGGGGCTAATGTCATACAATAGAAGTTTAGACTATCTAAATCACAGACATATTATATACCGTACTATACCAAAAGATAAACCTACTAAAGAATATGATTGGGGTTTATACTATGAAGATGGTACATATGACTGCTACGATTTATTCAGAAGTAAAGCTAAAATTACTACGTATAAATCATTGAAATGGCATCTATTAGTTTTGTGGTATTTAAACCCTAAACTTGAACCTGATGACTTTCAACAACTAGCAGAAGTTATATGCTACAGAGAAAATGGTTTTATTACATTCAACGTGTCACAGCAATTATTAAAACAAATAATCTATGATGTTAGCATGTATGATTTAGAAGAACCACCTAAAAACAAACTAAGAAAAATAATATTCGATCCTTCATGTGGATTAGACATCGATGCTAAATTAGCTATAGTCGGTGCATTGATAGGAAGAACAAAGAGAATACATGAGGATGACATATATGCAGTTATGTTAGACTTAAATGACAATAATGAACAAATAACAATCAATAAGATCGCTAAGGTCTTAGAATGCACGATACGTACTATTCATAGAAATATGGGTAACGAACTTAAAAAAGAAAAAGAATTACTTAATCAAAATCTATGAAAAAATATAACATACAAAACTATGTTCGATACAAAGAAGATTTGAAAGCAAGTATAAAACTTGTCAAGCAAAAAGCTTGGGTTGATTATACTGATGATGAGCTTAAAGTAATATTCCTACCATTAGTAGAAAACATTGGTAGAAAGTTTGCAACATCGCAACAAGCTTCTGGTGTACTAGATATAGTAGACATAATACAATGTGGATCTATAGGACTATGTAAAGCTGTCGAAAAATTAGACAGAGAAACTTTATCATTATCTGAAGATCAAGAGAAAACGCTAAAATCTTTTTTAGCTAAAAGAATAAGAGGTACAATAAGAAGAGCTATAGATATTAATAGAGCTGATATGCGTATACCTGAACATAAGCTAAATGAAATAAGAAAAGATGGAGGCAAAGACAAGAAAATGGTTGCAATGTTTTTTAATAGCATGTTTCTAAGTATTGATAATAAACCTTATGATGATGACGATATGATCTACCAAATACCAGATACATCTGAGCCATATAATACAGGTTTATTGAACATGTACTTAACATCATTATTAAAGAAACATTTAGACCATAAAGAATACGAAGTACTCAGAATGAGTTACGGGTTAGACTGTGATAAACACTCTGCTAAGCAAATTGCAGCTAAGTTAGATATAGTAGGAGCAAGCGATTATGTGCGTGTTTCAGAGCTAAAAAAACAAGCTGTAGTTAAATTAATAGATAATGTTGATCACTCGCAAGTACTTGATTATCTGTAGGTTACAAATGTAAATCAGGTAATTAATGTGTAATTATATATATAGGTAAATTTAAAAACAAACGAATGAACATAAACGAAAAATTAGCCACTATCCAAACAGAGTTCAAATCAAAGAAATCAAGATTTAACTCATTCGGCAAATACAATTTCCGGTCTGCCGAAGACATCCTCGAAGCAACAAAACCCTTTCTGTTAAAGTTAGGAGTAAATGTAACAATCACTGAAGAACTTATTGGTGATGATAGACCAGTTATTAGAACAACTGCTATTATAACTGATTGTGAAACAAATGATTCTGTAACAGCTGCATCAATCGTTGGTGTTGATCTAAATCAAAAAGGTATGCAAGTACCTCAGCAATTTGGTTCAGCTTCATCGTACGGCAAGAAATATGCTTTAGGAAATCTATTTTTAATAGATGATACACAGGACAGTGACGCTACAAACAAACACGGAAAACAAACCAATAAACAACCTTTAACCAATGAATCATTAGCAAAAGCTAAGGACTACATATCTAAAGGCGGAAGTTTAGATGCTATCAAAGCTAAGTATCAAGTTAATGAAAAGCACGCAAAAATACTAACAACATTATAATGGAAAAAGCAGAGGTAATAAAGAGATTAGTTAACGATGAAGATTACTATGGAGAATTTGGTAAACAATACCTTAGTAACTCTGACGTTAAATCATTACTTAATAATCCTCTTGAGTTAAAAACACCATCGAAGCAAATACCAGCATTTTTAGTTGGCGGTTACTTTCACACAGCAATACTTGAGCCAGACAAGCTTAAGAACTTTAAAGTAGTGGAAGCGTCAAGTAGGAATACTAAAGCTTACAAAGAAATCACTCAAGGTGAAATGTGTCTATTACAACACGAAGTTGATCAATGTGAAGCTCTAGTAGATTCAATAATGAATAACAAAGTTTGTAGAGACTTAATACACGGAGATGATGTAGAATACGAAAGACCACAAATAACCGACTTATTCGGTAACAGATGGAAAGGTAAAGCTGATATAGTTAATCATGATGAGAAATTGATCATAGACTTAAAGACTACAGCAGAACTAGACAAATTCCAATGGTCAGCGAAGAAATACAACTACGACTCTCAAGCTTATATCTACCGAGAACTATTTGGCTATGACTTTATATTTATAGCAATAGATAAAAAGACATCACAAATAGGTATATTCGACTGTTCATCAGACTTTTATAGAAACGGTATGAACAAAGTAGAAAAAGCTAGTGAAGCATATGATTTGTTTTACAAAACAGAAGGATTTGATTCTTCACAATATTTTATAAATAAAACCCTATAACAATGGCAGGAATAATAAAAGCAAGCATTAATTTAAGTGCAATAGATAAATCAAAGATAATTGATGGTAAGAAAGGTAAATACCTACCAATTACAATAACAGTAAACGACGAACCAGATCAGTTTGGTAATCAAGGACCAGTCTGTATGGATCAGTCTAAAGAAGAGAGAGAAGCTAAGATACCTAAAGTATATCTTGGTAACGTTAAGGTTGCATGGACTAACGGTACATTCCCAGATAAAATACCATACGAAGCCAATGGCCAAGCACCTCAACAAGCAAAACCACAACCAGCAGTAGAACCTGATTTACCATTTTAATTTAATAAATGCAAGTAGAAGATAAAGAGATCAATGGGTTTCTGATAGAGAAATTTAATCAGCACGGTTTAGACGTAGGAAAAGCGCAGGGGATTTGTCCCCTGTGTTCTACTGATAGAAAACCTGAGAATAAGAAAGCTAAATGCTCTTCTTATGATTGGGAACGTGGTCTCGGTACTTGTCATAATTGTGATAAATCATTTCAACTGCACACATACAAACGAAAAGGTAAAGCTGAACGCGAATACGTTAAGCCTGAGAAAAAATCTCCATCCCCATTAGTTGTAGATAAGACGTTAGAATGGTTTAATACTAGAGGAATATCTAAAGATACCTTAGACGAATTAAAAGTCTCTACAGGATCAGAATATATGCCTCAGACCGGCAAAGCCGAGAATACTATACAGTTCAACTACTATGTAGGCGGAGAACTTACCAACGTTAAATACAGAGACGGACGTAAGAACTTTAAGCTATTTAAAGGAGCTGAAAAAGTGTTTTATAATATAGACAACATTATTGGCCATGACTATTGTATTATAGTTGAAGGCGAAATGGATGTCTTAGCTTTACATGAAGCTGGTATCACTAATGCGGTATCAGTTCCTAATGGAGCAACATTAAACAGTAATAACCTAGATTACTTAGATAACTGTATTGATTACTTTGATGATAAAGATAAGATAATTATAGCAGTTGATTCAGATGCAGCAGGCCAAGCATTACAGGCTGAGCTTATTAGACGTCTTGGAGCTGAAACATGCTACATAACTACGTTTGATGATTGTAAAGATGCAAATGAATATCTATTAAAGTATGGATCTAAAGAGCTATTGTCACGTATTACAAATGCAAAACCTGTACCTCTTGAAAACGTTACAACGTTTAGAGATATTGAAGATGAGATTACAGACTTTGTACGTAATGGGTTTAAAAAAGGTTTTCAAATTGGTTTAGAAAACTTTGATGATATATTTAGTACATACACAGGACAATTTATAACTGTAACAGGTATACCGAGTTCTGGTAAGTCAGACTTTGTAGATCAAATGGTTGTAGGTTATAATAAAGAATACGGCTGGAAGACAGCATTTGCTTCACCTGAGAACGCACCGACATATTTACATGCACATAAGTTAATGCGTAAAGTATGGGGTGATATGCCTGAGAAGGGAGACATAGGAGGAGACAAATGGAATACAGTTGCAACACACGTTAATGATAGTTTCTTTTTCATTGATATGGAACGATACACATTAGAGTCTGTGTTACGTAAAGGAGCTGAGCTCGTTAAACGTAAAGGTATTAAATGTCTTGTTATTGACCCTTTTAATAAGGTTAGAGACGTTGATTGCCATACAGAGGATGTTAACCGTTACACAATGGAATATCTAACTAAGATTGAAACGTTTGCTAAAAAATATGATGTGCTAGTAATGATAGTAGCTCATCCAACTAAAATGTATAAAAACCAAAATGGTAAAATTGATGAACCGACTATGTATAATATTAAAGGCGGCGGCGAATGGTACGACGCTAGCTATCATGGTCTTCTCGTACATCGCGATTATGAGCTTAAGACAACTAAAGTTAAAGTTCTTAAAGTTAAGTTTCAAAACCTCGGCGAAAATGGCGCTGAAGCACATTTCAAATGGGAGCCACGCTCAGGATGCTTCATACCGGAAGTAATGCCTGAGATGGAAGAGAAAATGCCATGGGAATAGGTAAGACTATAGATTGGAAACAACCTTTTTGGAACAAAGAGAACACTGCAGCATATTCCTGGTGTATAAAACATGGAATTAAAATATACTCCGTGCCTTGCGGTAAAGGTTTTAATAATAAAACCTGTTGGATAGAGGTAAATGTAAACGGAAGAAAACAACAAAGTCCAAAGACTTATGGTCCAACAGAATTATGGCCAAAAGTTATGGAATTATATAAATTTTATTATGATAAAAACATTCGCAAATAAATTTAAAAATGCTAGTGAAGCTTTTGAATACTGGTATCAGTGTATCAATGCTTACGGCACAGAGTTTGCAGACACCAAAGCTTTATTTAATGTAGGCTTTGAAATGGAAAAGCCAGATCAAGTTGATATTAAATCTAGTTTTAGGAACTGGAATAAAGAATATGCATCAGCTGAGTTTAAATGGTATATGTCAGGCAAACCGTACATACAAAAGCTAGGAGAAATATACGGTAAGATACCTGCTATATGGGAACGTATGGCTAATGATCAAGGGTTTGTTAACTCTAATTACGGATATCAATGGGATAGAGAAAACCAATTAGACAACGTAATTACTATGTTAAGACGAGATCCTGATACTAGACAAGCTACAATATCTATCTTCGATGGTAAAGAAAGAAACCTTTACAGCCAAGATACACCTTGTACTTATGCAATACAGTTTACAGTTGTAAATAACAAACTGAATATGTGTGTGACGATGCGATCTAATGATCTCTGGTACGGTTTCTGTAATGATCAGTATTGTTTTGCAAGACTGCAGCAATTGATCACAGAGGAGACAGATTATGAATTAGGATCTTATTATCACTTTGCTCATAATTTACATTTGTATACTAAAGATCAAGATAAATGGCCTGAAAAGCCTGATAATCTTGCACAAAGAAAATCAGATATTTATGGATAAAAAAATAGAATATTATTTATACCACATACCGGGTAAAAAAATAGGTGTGACACGTAATCTTATATCTAGAGTTGTTGAACAACAAGGGTACAACTTAGACGAAATAGAAGTTCTAGATCAAAGCTCAGATATCGATTATATATCTGACCGCGAGTTAGAACTTCAACAGTCTTACGGCTATAGGGTTGATAGACAAAAATATAAAGATTTATATATTAATAAAATTAAATTAAATAAAATGAAGATCAACGCAACAGAACAAACATCAACATTCCCTATTCCATTGAGCAAATTAAAAGGAAGGCTAATGGATGAGCTAGGAAGAGAATGGGAAACACTATATGGCAAATTCCAAGTCAGTAAAGATACAGTAGAATGGTTAGTTAACAATGCTAAAACCTCTATGTACGACGCTAATAGATGTTATATTTATAACAAAGCTTTCTTTGAGAAATTTGTAAATGCAAAAAAGAACGACTATAACGAATATCTCCAACAAAAGTTTAATCAACACGCTCAAGATAACGAAGATCGTTTCGATAAGATCAGAACTTGGGCATCGGATAGAGGCTTATACGATAAAGGAGACACCAAAACTCAGTTTGCTAAACTCATGGAAGAGTCTGGTGAATTAGCTAGAGCAGTATTGAAAGATGATAAGCTTGAATTTGTAGATGCAATAGGCGATATGGTTGTTGTACTTACTAACTTAGCTTATTTAGGTGGAACTAATATAGAGCACTGTATTGATTCAGCATACGAAGTGATTAGAAAAAGATCTGGTAATATGGTTAACGGAACATTTGTGAAAAATGACTAAGAAAGAAATAAAATTTAGAGATCCTGTAGTGGAAAGAGTTGTAGATAAGTTTGTCGAAAGATCAGACGTAGGTTTTGAAAAGTATAAACAAACATTAGATACTGAACGTAAGACTGGTGTTAAAGACTTAGCTGGCTATCTTAACGATGTACAAGAAGAACTAATGGATGCAATCCTATATATTCAAGCAGCTCGTGAAGAGCTTAATGAAGCCAAAGACCAAGTCTATGGCAATAAAATTAAAGGACTTCCGTATTATGTCTCGGATATCGCGTCGTAAAAGAGGACCGGTTCAAGCTAAGAAAACAATTGTAGACAACATAGAATTTAAATCAGGACTTGAAGCTTATATGTATAAGGCTTTAAAGAATGCTAAGATAAAAGCAGAATACGAGGGGACAACATTTGAATTAGTCCCCTCATTTGTCTCAACTAATAATAGTTATGAAAGAACCGGCAACGGAAAAGGAGAGTTCAAAAATAGGGGTAATAAAAATATTCTTAATCTCAAGTATACACCTGATTTCATTGGCACTAACTTTGTCATTGAATGCAAGGGTAGAGCTAATGAGTCTTTTCCTATTAGGTGGAAGCTATTTAAAAAGTATATGGCGGAACACTATCCGAAAACAACGTTTTATAAACCACAAAATCAAAAAGAATGCGACAAAACGGTAGAGCTGATTCTTGGAAGTCTAAAGAAATAGCTAGAAGAAAATATGCTGAACGACAACTAGAAAAGTTTATAAAATGGAGTATAGAAAGCAAAGGCTATTTAAAATATAAAGAATTAATAGAATATCAAGAAAAATATAAAACTCAAAATGAAAGAAAGTAAATTATTAGAAATGCAAAATAAAGTTGTGGCATTAACGAATATAATGCAACAAGTGATTAATGAAATAAGTCATTTAAGAGAACTCTCTGTAGGTACATTAGAAACTATTAAACTTCTACCTGGTTATGATGAAGCTATTGAGACATTGAAATCAAATATTATTAAAGAAAAAGAAAAAGAAGATAAAGAGAAAAAGTTAGAAGTATAACAATTTAAAGATTACTATATGGAGTTATCAAATGAAATATTATCTGATATTACAGTGCATATGAAGTATGCGAAGTATATACCAGAATTAAAGAGACGAGAATCGTGGGATGATTTAGTTACAAGGAATAAAAACATGCACATTAAAAAATATCCTGCATTAAAAGAAAATATAGAAGAAGTTTATAGATTAGTTTATGATAAGAAAATTTTACCAAGTATGCGGTCGCTTCAGTTCGGTGGTAAGCCGATTGAAATATCACCTAATCGTGTTTACAATTGCGCTTATTTACCTATCGATCATATTGACTCGTTTAGTGAGGTAATGTTTCTATTGCTTGGTGGAACTGGTGTAGGTTATTCAGTACAAAAACACCATGTTCAAGATTTAGAACCAGTAAACAAACCATATTCAAAAAGAACAAGAAGGTTTTTAATAGGAGACTCCATAGAAGGTTGGGCAGATGCTATAAAAGTTCTTATGAAGTCTTATATGGGTGAGAAAAGACAATCAACAGTTGATTTTGATTTTTCAGACATAAGACCTAAAGGAGCACAGTTAGTAACATCAGGAGGTAAAGCTCCTGGTCCTCAACCATTGAAAGAGTGTATACTAAAGATAACAGGTATACTTAATAGTAAAGAATCTGGAGATCCACTATCTACTATAGAAGTACATGATATAGTTTGCCATATTGCAGATGCAGTATTAGCAGGAGGTATCAGACGAGCAGCCTTAATAAGTTTATTCTCTGCAGACGATGATGAAATGATTTCATGTAAGTCAGGCAACTGGTGGGAAACAGATCCACAAAGAGGACGAGCTAATAATTCAGCATGCTTAATGAGACATAAAATAACTAAAGAGTTTTTTATGGATTTATGGAAACGTGTAGAGCTTAGTAATGCTGGTGAGCCTGGTATATATTTTAATAATGATAAAGACTGGGGTACAAATCCTTGCTGTGAAATAGCTTTAAGACCTTATCAGTTTTGTAACTTATGTGAAGTAAACGCTTCAGACATTGAGTCACAAGAAGATTTAAATGAAAGAGTTAAAGCTGCAGCATTTATAGGAACGTTACAAGCTGGTTATACTAATTTTCATTACTTAAGAGATATATGGAGAGAGACTACAGAGAAAGATGCATTGATCGGAGTGTCAATGACAGGCATAGGATCAGGCGTAGTTCTTGGCTATGATATGAAGAAAGCGGCTGATGTAGTTAAAAGAGAAAATTCAAGAGTTGCAAAGCTTATTGGAATTAATTCTGCAGCTAGATGCACGACCGTGAAGCCTGCTGGGACGACATCTCTGGCATTAGGAACATCATCTGGTATTCATGCATGGCATAACGATTACTATGTCCGTAGAGTTAGGGTAGGCAAAAACGAAAGTATATACAAATACTTAGTTGAAAGTCATCCAGAGCTTATAGAAGATGAGTACTTTAGGCCTCATGATACAGCTGTGATTAGTATACCTCAGAAAGCTCCGGCTGGAGCAATAATGAGAGATGAATCACCATTTGAATTACTTGAAAGAATAAAGAAAGTAGCAACTGAATGGGTTGTACCTGGTCACAGGAAAGGATCTAACACTCATAACGTTTCAGCTACAGTTAGTTTAAAAGCTGAAGAGTGGGAAGATGCTGGTGAGTGGATGTGGGACAACAGAAAACATTACAATGGTTTATCTGTCTTACCATACGATGGTGGTAGTTATACTCAAGCACCATTTGAAGATATAACAGAAGGTGAATACTTAAACCTTTTACAACACTTAACAGAAATTGATTTAAAGAATGTTACAGAGACAGAAGACAATACAGACCTTAGTGGTGAGCTTGCTTGCGCTGGTGGTGCTTGTGAAATTACCTAGTTGTAATAAAATAACAAATAAAGAAAAAGAATTTACTATAAAAAAAGGAAGACATAGGTCGACATATGCTTTAAATTATAGTAAAGACACAGTGTTCGGTTGGAACATTGAATTTGATTCAAGTGCTATCTATAAAACTGTGGATAGCCTTAATCAATTAGATATAAATAAATTAATAGGATGGAGCGATTGCGGAGATAGTCATATGGATAATTCCATACGATTTGGCTGGAGATGGTTAAACGACAGTTTAGAAATACACTGGTTTAAACATGAGCACGGGGAATTTAGTTTTGATCTTATTAAAAGAGTTAGTATATGTGAACAACATTACTATGAATTAACTATATCAACTTGGGATTATGAATTATCAGTTGATGGTACTTATGTACATGTACCTAAAAACTGTCCAGACAAGTACAGGCGATATCAATTATATCCTTACTTTGGAGGAAACGAAAGTGCTCCTCACGATATAACAATTAAAATCAAAAAAGATGTGTGAATTATGCGGAGGTCTTTGCGAAGGCTGTTAAATAAAAACAATTAAAAATAAAAAGGGGACCTCGTTTGAGATCCCCTTTTTTGGTTACAGGAACGTTGGGTATGGTGCCCATTATTTTATGTTCCTTAGCATTTCCATCTTTTTCTAGCTGCTTTACCTCTTTCACCAGTCCAACCTTTGGATCTAGCACAAAAAGATTTTCTACGCTTAGCAGCTTTACTTCCTGGCTTAACGTCTCCTGTTACAGCTGTCTTAAGCTTACTACCTGGATTTTCTTTTCTATACTGCTTAACGCCTTTGCTAGTCATACCGGCGCCTTCTTCTGCTGACCTAAAAGTTCTTCCTTTACCTTTAGTTGTTTTACGCATCTCCATCGGGGATTTTCTACCTGTACATTTCAAAGCCATATTGTTTATTTTTTGCAGTCTTTAGATTTCTTATGGTTGTATCCTTTTTTCTTTAGTTTCAAATGATCTTCCATTGTATTAGCCATAATTTCTTTACAACCTTTATACATCATATGCTTTTTATACTTTTTATCTTTCATTATTTCTTTTTTATTGGCACACAATTGTTTACCATTTTATTACCCTTTTTTTTCATGCCTTGCTTAACGTAACCGTCCCAGCAAGGTTTTTTCTTTTTAGATCTTTTAGTTGCCATTACTTTTTCTTTTTACGAGTTCTACTTGAAGCTCCACAAGGTTCACCAGTTGCTACATTAATCCAGTTTTCTTTTTCAAACCAATCTCTAAGTGTTGCTCCTTTCTTACGAGCACCTTTGACATTACTCTTACTAGACCTTTTGTACTTACCAGATGCTGCAGCAGATTTCTTAGCATTAACAACCTTACTTTTTTCAGCAGAAGACATTGACCTTACTTTACTAGCAGGTAAACAAACTTTAGTAGTTCCACCACCTTTTACTTTACTTTTTGCCACGGTTTCTTTTTTTAGATCCACCACCAAAATTTCCAGGTCCACCAGCCTTAGTACATCTAACACCCCAACCTGAAGCATAAGCACTTGGCCATACTTTGAATTTCTTTTTTGCAGCAGCTTTGCACGCTGAACTAATTTTTCCCATGTCTTAAGTTTTATTTTTTATTAACTTTTTGATGAAGTTCTTTGTCAAGTTGTTTAATATCTAGCTCTAACTCTTTAACTTTTAATTCTAAAGTTAGTATGTGACCTTCTGTCCACTGTTGCTTAAGATCATATTCTAATCGTTTAACCTCAGCTGGTGGCAACTTCTTCGCCTCTTCTATATCTGATTCTAAGGTATAGTACATTCCCATTATTGTCGATGTAAATACAACTATGCTAATAATTGTTTTTAAATCTAGCTTAAACTCTGTGTTTTCTCCTATCTTCATTCTTCTAGTTCTAATAGTTTTTTAACTCTATCTTCTTCGTATTTTAAAGCTCTTATTTCAGCTTTAGTCAAACCTAGTTCAAGTAATTTTTCTACTTGATCTTTCTTAGTTAGTGATTTGTATTCATCAAATTTTACTTGTTTAGCTACTTCCTTCTTCTCTTCTTCAGTTGGCTCTTCTCCACTATTCTTTTTTATTATAATCTTTATTTTAGCATCTTCTGATTTAGCTTTTTTAATAGTAGTGTTATCTATACCTAAAGATTTCATTAACTTAATTTGCTGTGGTGCAGTAAGATCTTTAATAGTATCATAATCAGTAGAGCCTATAGCTGCTTTATATCTAGCTTTTTTCTTTTCTTCTTTACTGACTGCTTTTTCCTTTGGAGTTTTAGGTTTAGAATCTTTTTTATCTTCTAATTGCCATTCTGGCCAACCTAATAACATAGCTACTGATTTCCAAGTTTCTTGATCTTCTTCTAAAGCTCCTTTTATATTATTAACTTTAGTAAACAACCTATCAAGAGGTACATTAGTTGTAGCAGTTATTACTTTAGCTAATGATTCGTAAGCTGGATTATCTAAACTAAACCCTTTATCAAATATTTCTTGTCTACGTTTCTTTGAATCAAACGGGTAGCCTGCACCTTTAAGTTTAGAAAGTTTACTTTTAATAGCTGGAGAAAATTGGAGTAGTGTCTGCCATGCATCACTATACTCTGGTCTATCTTTTTGAGATCTATCGTAAATATCTATACCTAAGTTTTTAAGAACTTGAACCGTAACTCCAGCAAAACCTAAACCTCTAAGCCAAGAATCCATCATGCCATTAGCTGCTCTAAATATCTTTTTCTCTTCACCTTCGCTTAACTCATCATCATCATCACCAAAGCCCATAGCAAATAAACCTGATTGCAAAGCATTAAATATTAAGTTCTGTAGAAAAGCATAGTATATTATTTTACTAACATTTGTTTTATTATCTCCTCTACCATTGATAATATCTTGCGCAGCTTTCTTTTGTATTCTAGCATACTGCATTGGAGTATTAACAAATTGAAGAACTACTCTACCAAGGTCTGTTGATTGTTGTTGTGATATCATGCTTGGATCAGAAGACTGTTGAGATATTTCAGAAATTCTTCTAAATTCTTTCATAGCTATTTCTTCTGCTTCAGCAAGAGTTTTACCTTCGTTTTTCACAAGATCATTAATCTTGTTTCTATAGAAAGTAGCACCACCAGAAGCTATTGCAAAGCTATCTGCAAACTTTGTTGGTATATAACCTTTTTCAATAATATAGTTTAATGCAGCTTTAGCTTTATTCTTAGAAGTTTTAGCAGCATCAGCTATTTCAGATTCACTAATGTTAAGTTTTAATCCGTTACGTCTATCTAATAAATATTCAGAGTTCATTAATTTAGTAAAATCTTTCCAATACTGTGGTTGATTTGCAAAAGCTTTACCAGCTTTTAATGGATTGTTAAAACTCCAATTAACAAAGTTAGCAGCAGATATAGTCTGTAACAATGCTGATCTCATATTAAAAAACATGATAGCACCTGTCGATTGGTTTATGTAGTTCAACACTCTATCACTAAGTCTATTACCGCCATTAATTCTGTTACGCCCAGCTTTCATTCTAGATATACTATTCTTTAGAGCTTCAACATAATTAGAACCAAGAGCAACTTCAAGTTTATTTATGTTTTCTTTAGAAAATATAGTATCTATATTCTCACTCCAAGTTTCTAAATATTTTGAACGTTTAGTTGTGTTAAGTAACTCTATTAAATCAGTAGTAATAGTACCTGCTTGCCAAGCTTCTCCTGGATTAGAGTAGCCATCACCTTTAGTTATAGATAACATTTGATCTGCAAATACTTTTAATTTAGGATCATTTTCTATTATATCGTTTAATTCTTTGAAGTCTTTCTTAGATAAACCAGGTATATCTTGACCAGTCTTAGCCCATAAGTAAACTCTTACAGCTTGCTCATTAGTAAAACCTGACTTAGTTTTTTTACGTAAGTCTTTAGGAACATCTAATTCTTTTTTCAAAGCTTTAAAATCATTCATAAGAGCAACTCTATCAGCAGATAGATTTTCCATAGCTTGAGCATAAGGTTTTAATAAAGCCTGATCATAGAAACGCATATGAGCTTCTCCTTGCTTACCTTTACCTAAAGTTGCATATAATAAACCTTGAAAGTCTTCAGCAGAAGGTGGTATAAAGAATTTAAACCTACCTTTTCTAGCACCTGCTAATTGAGCTTTAACATCTGAATATATTTTAAATCTATCTATACCTTTAGATTGCTCTATTATAATATTAAACTGTTCGTTCATGTTTTCACTGAACTTGATTTTAGCTTGCTGAGTCTTAGATTTAACATCTAATACTTCTAATGCATCTCTTACAGCTTTAACGTTAGATATTTGATCATCAGCAAAATAAAAGTCATTATAACCTTCAGCAGCTTTATCAACTATCCAATTTGATTTAGCAAATGGAGAGCTATCACCTAGTCCTGATATATTATTTAATGGAATATTTAAACCTATAGAATCTAAAAACTCTTTAATAGCTGGTGAAGCTTCTTGAGCACGAGCTGTTAGTACAAATATGTCATCTGCTCCTCTTGCTTCTTGTATTCTTTTAGCTGCTTCAAATAATGGTCCTTTTTTACCATCCATTACTTTATTAAATTCAGAGAAGTCATAAACAGCTCCGTCTTGTAGCATTTCGTCTCCTCTTTGCGCGAACTCTTCAGCGGTTAATTTACCAGTTGTACCATCAGGCATTGTATAAAGCACATTACTTTTAGTTCTAGCTAACGTATCGTCAAAATCAAACACTCTAATCTTTTTAACTGGAGCATTAGGATTACGAGCAATACGCAATGCTTCATCTAATGTTGTAGCTTTACCAATAACATCTTCTGAAGTCATACTAAATGAATTTCTAGTATTCATTACTTTAGGTCCATCAACTAAAGGTACATTTACTTTTTGATTGGTTTTGTTTTTAGAAACTTCTACAGGTAAAGATTCTTTCAATCTAGCTTTAGCAATATTAATATCTAATCCATTTAACACTATTTCTTTAACTAGTTCGTTTTGATAAGCAGCGATGTTTGGATCATTTTTAAACTTAGAATCAACACCTAATCCAAATTCTTGTATTATAGACTTACCAGTTAAAGGGTTTATTATTTTGTTTAAGTTTATACCTGCTGAAGCTAATCTTATTATAGAATCATCTAATATGCTAGTATCTTTAGGTAATCTTTTATCTAGCTTCGCCATATCCAGCAAGTAGTCATCTGCTTTAGAAAGTTGAGTCTGGTAGTAATTCTTTTTGATAAAAGGAAATACTTCTTTAGTCTTATTATTGGCAATAGCCCATATTAAAGTGCCTCCAATAGTAGATGCTGGTGGATTATGTTCTTCTATAAAAGGTCTTTTATTTTTATTACCTTGCTTAGATCCATCTGGTCCATAAAGAAACTCTTCAGACACATATGCAAAAGGCGAAGATATCTTAATTAAGCCACCTGTTGCTTGATAGCCTTGGGCTATAATTAAAGCAGCGTTTTCAACAGGCATTTTAATAATTTTCTTTTCTCCAGTTACTTCGTCAATTACTTCTATTCCATTGTTAACAGCATCATTCAATTCAAAAGCAACTTCTTCTAATACTTTCATATTATCTTTAGACCTGCTTTTAAACTTTTCTATAAAAGCTTTTGTTATTCTTTCTTTTACAGATACTTTTTTAGGTACTAAAGCGTTTTTAGCGGTGTTTTCTTTTGCAGCAGCTTTCGCAAGCTTATATGCAGGATCACTAGTTCCATAATATAATTTACCTCTGTCTGCAACTAAATTAGTTAATGGCTTACCTTCTTTATTAACTGGTGGTCCAAAATCTTTTTCACCTTTTGCACCTTTTCTTTTTTTATCAAAACCTTTAGCGAAAGAACCATCAGTTAATCTATACCAAACATCTCCATCTATTGCCTTTAAATTAGGATTAGATTCTAAATACTTTTTCAGTTTATTAGCTTCAGCGCTTACATCTCCTACCCTAGCTCTTACAGCGCCTGCGGAAGCCGGCATAGACGATTCAAAAACATTTAAACTTAATGCAAAATCTTTAATATTTTGAAGTATACTATCTTGCTTTTGTTTTCTATTGCTATCATTTACAGTAATAGATCCTTTAGGTATACCAGCTATAACACCAGCAGCATTTATATCATACGCATCTGCTACTTTAATTAATTGATCTCTTTGTCCTCGGCTAAAACTTTCAACGCCACCGGACTCACTAAACATTACTCTAGACTTGCCTTCACCCATTTTAGCAGGTGCTCCAGCTTCTCTAAGTGCTTGGTTAACTATAATTTTTTCAGTTGCTCTTATTATAGCTTTAACAGGTTGACTAGAAATAGAAACGTTCTGTGTATTTGGTGTTCCAGCTTTAGTTATACCAAACAATTCATTATAAACATTATCATCAATGTTTTCTATTTTACTTTGTTTAGCTAAACCTTGTGTGCTTCCAGTTTTAGCTGATTTAACCCTACCACCTTTAGAATAGAATTTATCTAATAAAACTTTAGCCATGCCAGTTGATTTACCTGAGGGATCAGTTCCTTCAGCTAAAGCTCCAGATAAAAGTGATTGTCTATTTGTATTTAAAAATTGCTGTACAGCTTTTATATCTTGACCGTTTAAAGCAGCATTATTTTCTATTTTATTTAATATAGACTCAGCAATAGAAGTTCCTAAAGCTTTTTTTCCTTTCGGTGTTTTCCAAAAAGAACCACCGTCGTCAATATATACAGCTTCAGGATTTGACATAAACATTTCAACAGTTTCCTTAAGGACTAGTTTTGGCGTTTGCTTATATCCCTTACCTTTTAATTTTAAGTTAGAAGCCATAGCTTTTACTTTCTTATCTATAGCTTTAGCCTTGTCTCCTAATCTATCTTTTATAAAAAACTGAGGACTTGGCTTTGCTTTATCAGTAGAAGTAGTAGATTCAGATGCTTCCTGTTTTTCAACAATCTCTTTAACACCTTCTTTCTCCATGCTTATTTCATCTCCTTTTTTCTGCATTTTATTAAATCCACTACCAACTTTAAGACCTAAATAACCACCTATGTATCCTGCTAGATCGTTATTTACTTGTGGATTAAAAGCTTTAACATGATTCATTAAAAAATCTATACCAGCATAAGCAGTTCCAGTAGGATCTGAAGAACCTTTTCGTATAGCTATAGCAATCATATCTGGTATAAAAGAAGTTTGAACCTCTTTATTACCTGACTTTTGAAGTAATGCTTTCTTTTCTGCACGAGTACCGTACTCAAGTATGTTATTATCTTTATCTAAAATAGTTGTACCAGCTAATATTTCGTCTTGAACTAAAGCTAATCCTTCAGGAGATTCAACAAATTCTTTCCATTGCTGTTTAGTTTTACCTTTAGCATATTTTTGATATATATTACCAAAAACAGTATTTCTAGTATCTTGCCTTACTTTCTTATTATCGGATGTTTCATCAACTATACTTTTAGAAAAATCAACTTTTTTAGTTGCTTTAGTTTTTTCTTTAGATTTTTTCTGATCTTTTATTTTAGTATCTGTTTTAGTATCAGTAATTAATTTACCTGTAACACCTTCTTTAGCTACATCTAATATGTCTTGCTTTAACTCTCCTTTTTCTATTTGCTGTTGATAGTTTTTAACAAAGTCATATACATCTTTACCTGTATTAAATTCAATTCTACTATATCCTTTACCTTTAAATATTGGTGTAAAGAATCCACCTATTTTTTGAAATATATTTTCATTGAATTTAATTTGTCTAGTACCTATAAGATCAGCAAAAGCTGTCATATATTCTTCATTGTAAAATTCTTCTTTTAACTCTGCAGTTACAGTACCATCATCATTTTTCTTTATAGTTTTAAATCTTCTTTTTTCTTCAGGAGATATTTCATCTTCAGATTTAAAGCTTTCGTATCTATATTTATTATTAATTCTTTGGTCTATTAAATCTAAAGCTTCTACAGGTAATACGCTTTTAAACTCATTAACAACTTTGTTTAATGATCCAGGTTCAGTAAAACTATTTCTTAATATACCATGCAACAGCTCATGTGCTGCTACGTTGACTGCTTTAACTTCTTGAGCAACTTCTTTATTTATATAAATATCTCCATTAGGATCAAAAAACCCATCTGAATTAGTCACATTCATTGAATTCTTCTTGCCTATTTCAGTGTTGTCATAAGCTTCTTGATATTCTTTAGAAGTGTTTAAAGTATTTGCAGTCTTGCCAATTTTTTTAGCTTCTCTACCTACTGTTTCTGTTTGCTCAGTTAATCTTCTATTTGCAGATTCTCTAAGAAAGTTTTCATTATCTGCAGTAGCCTTACTAACTTCTTGTTCGCTTACATTTTTAACAAACTTAGATGGAGAATTTAATCTATCTCTTTGCTTATCTATTTTATCGGTGTTTTTACCATACTCTAATAATTCATCAGGATTCATGTAGTTTAAATCCTGTTTAAACCTAGCTTTTATTTTAGTGACGTCGTTAGCTTGACTTTTCATTTCTTCAATGATAGTAGCAG
>TARA_R110000851_G_scaffold3048_4_pt1 | contig 21855 bp, 14 predicted proteins | sample TARA_R110000851 | Tara Oceans TARA_R110000851 (sample SAMEA4397627) | marine metagenome | biome: Polar Biome; feature: [DCM] deep chlorophyll maximum layer (ENVO:01000326); material: water (ENVO:00002006), including particulate matter (ENVO:01000060) such as... | depth 17 m
TGATAAAGAATAAAGAATAAAGATGAAATCCCTCACGCTCTTGTTGAACATCAGTCGTGTCAGTTCAAGTCCGGCCTCGGGTACCATTATTTATAGTAAGAAATTACATACGTAATTCTTTGTAATAAAGAATGGTGCAAAAAAGCCTCAACATTAGTTGGGGCTTTTTTATGTCTTAAATTTGATCGTCAATGGTAACAAACGTTAGCAACGCTGAGAGCGATAAAAGCGAACGAGCCTAGATACTAGAGCGGACTTCGTCCTGCTAGTTCGCTACGCGGCTATAAGAGCGGGTAATTCGGTTCTTTGGCTTCACACCGACAATGAGCACAGTGAGACTTCTGTTTGATGTAGCCACATAATGCCAGTCAGAATCCCTGTCAGGTTCACTCATTCAGTTGTAAATAGTCTTCAACGATTTCAAGCTCTGAGTTCAATTTGTACATTTCTTAAGCTAAAAAATTTATTGCCTCTGAACATATTTGATTTCAGCACCACCGGAATCACGTTTAGGAACTGAGTCTAAGGTTTGACAGGGTATACCTTTAAGTTTAAATAACCATTTTCTATGTTTGTGCACCCGGCATGATTATTCTTCATAATAATAAATTATAGTTTATACGAGTCTTGTTTCCTAAATCGATTGAACCATTTGATGTTCGTGTGATGTCCCAATGTGGTTATCGGAAACATCAAGATGGGTAAAGCTAAGTGTAAAATGACCAATTGATCTCATTACCACAAGGCATATGTTGTGATTGATTCAACGGCTATTAAAGTTTCTGGCGAGGGGAAATGGAATGCTCAAAAGTATGGTAAAGAAAAGCATCGCACCTGACGTAAGTTACACCTAGCAGTAGATGCGAAAATGCATGAAGTCGTGATAGTAGAGTTTCTCTGGTTAACGTTGGCTATAATAAAGTGCTTCCCACATTACTTAATCCGTTGAGAAAACAGATTTAACAAGTTTCTGCTGATGGCGCATACGACACTTAGTTAGGTCAAACCAATGGGGTAGCAGCGTCTATAACGAGGTCTTGACCAACAACGCCCAGATGTAGAGTTATTGATTTCAATATTTTTTTATATATTACGATGGCCAAGTATGGATAACTGCAACCTGAAACAAACTTTACACAATCTAGCTTGGCTTCCACTTTTTGCATTCTGGTTGCTTGTGCTGATCTTATTTTCATCGACAGTATTCGCCCATATTTCGAATAAGTCATTGCCAGCAACAATTACCCCAAAGTTAGCTTTAACAATAGATGAGCAGGCATGGCTGGCTGAACACCCAGTTATCAACTTGGGGGCCGGCATATATCCTCCTCTGAATTTTATTGATGATAACGGTAAATCGATTGGCATTAGCCCTGATTACGTAAAGCTCATTGCTCAGCGTCTGGGGATTACCATCAATATGGTTTCGGGCGATTGGAATGAAATGCAGGCGTTGGCAAAAGAGCAAAAGTTGGATGGCCTTGGTTTTTTGTTGAGAAATAGAGATCGGGAACAATACTTTGATTTTGCAGGCCCATATATGCCACTGCAATATGCAATTTTCGTGAATAAAGAGACTCAGGGGATCACCAATCTCGATGATTTGACCAATAAACGAGTGGGGGTTCTGGCGGGTGACTATCCTATTAGCTTCATCAATGAAAATCATCCCGATATTGATCTGGTTTTATACGATACCCATGAGGAAATCGTACATGCACTAGTAAATAGAGAGATTCACGCCTTACTTGAAAACCTGCCAACAATTAGTTATATCATTGATAAAAATTTAATTACTGGGCTTAAAGTAGTTGGTCTTCCTAAAGCTATACACGGTTATTTGTATGTGGCGGTGCGTAAAGATTGGCCGCAGTTTACAGCAATACTGAATAAGGCTTTTGTTTCTATTTCAAAGCAGCAGCATCAAATTATTAAAAATAAATGGATTGAACTTTATTCGAATACGCCCAAAAAGCCGCAGCTAGCGTTAACGATGAAACAGAAAGACTGGCTGGCGGAGCATAGCATTGTACGGGTAAGGGTGAGCGACATTCCACCTTATATGATCATTAAAGCGGGTCGCCCCCCAGAAGGTATTACGATTGAATTCCTAAACTTAATTGCTCAGCGCACAGGCATTAAGTTTAGTTATGAAGTGTCGGAGCAACCTTTAAGCGAATTCCTAGAAAGCTTCAAGCGTGGTGATGGACCCAACGTTGATTTGACCGCTTTGATCGTCCCCCGTAGCGAACGACTAGAATATATGTTATTTAGCGATAATTATATTGAATCTCCAACCGTTATTGCTACTCGTGATAACAATGACGTTATCGTTAATCTTCAAGAGCTTTCAGGAAAGTTGGTGGGAGTACTAAAATCCGGCAATGTACAACATTTGTTATCGGCACAATATCCCAATATTACCTTAGCTTTATACAATTCAAATGAATTGGCGTTAAAAGCGCTAACAAACGGCAACATTGATGCGTTTGTCGGCAGTTTGGCTAATGCGGCTTATATTATTCAGAAACGTGGTTTTTCAAATATTCATATTGATGCTTCTAGTTCGTTAGAAAGTGAATCTTTTTCGATGGGCAACCGTAAAGATTGGCCCGAGTTGACCGAAATTGTAAATATTGCGTTGCTTAGTATTAGTGAAAAAGAAAAAATAGCCATCCGTAATAAGTATGTTGCTTTGAACTATAACGTGCAAGGCATTGATGGTGTTGAGGTGTTATTGTGGATATTCGCAATTATCTGCATCGGACTTCTTATAGTGTTGTTTTTTGTCACTTGGAATCGCAGTTTACGTAAGTTAGTAAATAGTCGTACCATCGCGCTACAGCGGGAAGTTGTTGAGCGAAAAGAAATTGAACAGAAGCTGGTTAATTATCAGCAGCGCTTAAAGTCATTAGCGTCACAACTAGCCTTTGTAGAGGTTGAGGAGCGACGCCGTATTGCCGCTGATTTACATGATAATGTTGGACAAGCGCTAGCGTTAACGCGACTGCAATTAGCTGCAGTGCTAAAACGTTTGTCGAATAACAAAGAAACAGCAGGATTAGTGCAACACTGTTCTAAATTGATATTGACTGTCATTCAAGATACCCGTCATCTTATTTTTGAAATCAGCTCTCCATCACTCAATGAATTTGGCTTAGCGGCTGCCGTCACTGAGTGGAAAGAACAAAGCTGCAAGCCGAGCTATGGTATTGAGATTGAAATCATTGATCGCTTAAAAATAGATTTTGTCAGTCTTGATGTTAGAGACATTTTATTTAGAAATGTCCGTGAATTACTCATCAATGTCATTAAACACGCAAAGGCGACAGTGGTTGTGGTAACCCTCGAAGAAAAATCAGGAAGCTATATGATCACAGTGAAAGATAATGGAATTGGATTTATAATGGATGAGCGGGCTAAAAATATGAGTGTATATAGCGGATTTGGTTTGTTTAGTATTCAAGAACGGATGGTGGGTCTAGGGGGGCAGCTGCTGATTAATTCTAAACCCAAAGAAGGTTGTACAATGGTGTTGACGCTACCAGTTATTAGGATGGGAACACAATAAATGCAAAATAATAACGATAATAAATTGATTAAAGTCTTGCTAGTTGATGATCACGTTTTATTACGCAAAGGGGTGTCGCTTCTTTTGCAGGAAGAGAATGAGATAATAGTGGTAGGAGAAGCAAATAATGGCGAAGAAGCTATGGCCCTGATGAAGGAATTAACCCCCGATATCGTGGTGATGGATATTAGCATGCCCAAACTTAATGGCATTGAGGCAACGAAACAGATTGTCGGAGCATCCCCTGAAAGCAAAGTGATCGCACTCTCTATACATTCAGCTAAGCAGTTTGTTGAAGGTATGATTGATGCTGGTGCTGTAGGGTACTTACTTAAAGAAAGTTTACCCGAAGAACTCATTCAGGCGATTTTCGCGGTCATGGATGAGCAAATGTATCTGAGTAACGCGGTTACCGACATCGTCGTATCAGGTTTTCGCCGTCGCCATAAAGAATTGTCTAAAACTGAATTATTTAAGGATGGAGAAATAGCTTCAGCACTGGAAACAATGTCTATCAAAGTAGATGAAATAAATCAAGATCATTTTAACAAGTATTTAGATGATGAATCATGCTGTTATGATTTTTTCAATGTATTGACGAATCGGGAGTTTACGATTCTAAAGTTATTGACGCGGCGATTACAGAATAAGGAGATTGCAAGAGAGCTGTTTATTTCCACTGAAACAGTTAAAAGCCATCTAAAAAATATTTATCAAAAACTTAATGTGAATAATCGACGAGAAGCGGCAATTAAGGCTAACGAGCTATTTTCAAGATTAAATTAATATGATTCGTGCTGTTTTTTCCCTCTTATATCCTAAAAAAGACGCAATGCTTAAAAAAAGTGAATAACGGTCACTCAGGAATCGCTTGGTGTATGTTAAATAATTATCTGCATCTTCGAGTCATCTGGGCAGAGAGAATTTATTAGCCCCCCCTTTTTTACCCCCCAATTACCCCCTATTTCCACCTTCCTCCCCCCTCCTTCATGGGGTATTGCTGGAAGGGGGAGGGCTATATAATTTAAATAAAGGTAAACATGTCATTTATCAATTTGGCAACCATAGCAGCAAATGGTGCGAATATTGACATTACCAATACATGACAGAATATGCCTAATAATATTTTATATTATTAGGCATAACTAAAGAGAAAAGAAATGACAGTCAAAAAATCAGCTTTTTTAAGCCCATCGACATCAGCAGTCATTGCGCTCGGTATTATTTCGGCTGCCATTCTTTTATTTCAAATGGGACTTGTAATAACAACCATCATTTTTGCGTCATTAATAATAGTGGCATCCTTTGGCGTGGCTCGTCTTGTATATGTTAAGCAAAGTTCTTTAGTAGCAATCATTCAGCAGGCTGAAGAGAGGCTCGTAGCGCAAGAGCAGCAAGCTGACGAAAAATTTGAAAAATTCAGTGACCTTTGTCAAGCGATTTTACCGTTATGGCAAGGGCAAATTGATGATGTAATTGCACAATCGACCGAAGCGGTTAATGCATTGGCAATGCGGTTTGCTCAGATAGTGCAAGCATTAAGAGAAACGCTGCAAGAAGTGGGTGCATTAGACTCGAGGAATTCCGGTGAGGGCATCGCTGATGTGATGAGTCAAAGTGAAACACAGCTCAATTCATTAAATAGTAATTTTCAATTAATTCTATCATCGAAAATTGAACTGTTAAGTGAAGTGACACAACTGCAGATTTTTACCGACCAATTACAATCAATGGCCACCGATGTGCAAGGTATTGCCGATCAAACAAATTTATTAGCGCTAAATGCAGCGATTGAAGCGGCGCGTGCTGGCGAGAATGGACGTGGATTTGCAGTGGTTGCATCGGAAGTAAGGTCGTTATCGCAGCGTTCATCTGATACTGGAAAGCAAATGACGGGCAAAGTGGATAGCATTTGTGCGGCGATAGACTCTGCTGTTGATGTTACCGAAAACCAGCTTGAAGATGAAAAAATCAAATCAAAGGAATCACAACAACTTATTCATGATGTTATCTCAAGGTTAGAGCTGATGATCAACCAATTTGCTACCTCGTCAGGGCTACTAAAAGATCAAGGTGAACATATCAGTGATGAAATTAATGATGTGTTAGTTTCTTTGCAATTTCAAGACCGTGTGGCGCAAATACTTGAGCATACCAAAGGTGAAATAGGTCGGTTTGCATTGTTATTAGCAGATCCGACTGAAATCGAAAAGATTGATAAAACCAGTTGGTTAGCAGAGATGAGTCTAGGTTATACAACCACCGAGCAAAGAAGTTTACATGCGAGCAGTACCGTTGGGAATTCAGATGTCTCAGAAGGTGATAGCGATGATGTCGAATTTTTCTAAAGTGTTTTTAGCGCTCTCCATAGCGACTTGTGGCGTTTGTAAAATGACCGCTGTTTATGAATAAGATTAAAGTATTACTTGTTGATGATTCTGCTGTTGTTCGGCAGGTATTGACACAAATAATCAACGCTCATCCCAAAATGGAAGTGTGTGCGGCTGCTCAAGATCCCATCTTTGCAATGCGCCATATGGAAAAACAATGGCCTGACGTTATTATTTTGGATGTAGAGATGCCAAGAATGGATGGCATCACTTTCCTGCGAAAAATTATGTCAGAGCATCCTACCCCTGTCGTTATGTGCTCAAGCTTAACTGAAAAAGGGGCTGATACGACGATGCAAGCAATGTCTTTAGGGGCCATTGAAATTATCACAAAACCTAAACTTGGTGTGAAAGGTTTTTTAAGTGAATCAGCGGATGAAATTACCCATGCAGTGTTGGCTGCAGCGCAAGCCAAAGTAGGTAAATGTCAACCTATAGCAGCAAATTTTGTAAAAAAATTAACGGCTGATTCAACATTGAGTTTCCCTAATACAGGTGCGATGGTACGTACAACAGAGCGTATTGTTGCAATAGGCTCTTCAACTGGCGGTACTACGGCGATTGAAGCCATCTTAACTCAACTCCCTCGAGTATCACCTGGCATTGTTATTGTGCAACATATGCCTGTCGCCTTTACTGGGGCTTTTGCTGCCCGTCTCAATAGCCTCAGTGAAATGGAGGTTGTCGAAGCTAAGGGGAATGAAACCATACTGTCGGGACATGTTTACATTGCCCCAGGTGATAAACACCTATTGGTTAACCGCAGTGGTGCTTTATACAAAGTAGAGGTTAAGGATGGTCCTCTAGTGAGCCGGCATAAACCTTCGGTTGATGTTTTATTTCGCTCTGTTGCACGTTATGCAGGGAAAAATGCGATGGGAATTATTCTTACCGGCATGGGGGATGATGGCGCTCGCGGCTTAAAAGAGATGAAAGATGCCGGTAGTGTTACTTTTGGCGAATGCGAGAAAAGTTGCATTGTTTATGGGATGCCCAAAGAGGCAATGAGAAGAGGCGCGGTTGGAAAAGAGCTTAGCTTAGAGCAGTTTCCGAGTGCGATTTTAGATTATTATCGCTCGAGCCTGTAAATAATAACATCTTAGAAAGACGAATATGTGGTCATTTTACAGCGCTACATAGAACAAAAGTTTAGACAGTTAAAAGGATAAAAATATGGCAACAATTTTGGTTGTTGATGATTCAACTTCACTAAGGCAAGTGGTCGCCATCTCTCTGCAGGGTAAAGGTTACACCGTTATACAAGCAGCAGACGGCAAAGAAGCATTAGCCAAGTGTGATGGCACTAAAATTAATTTAGTGGTGAGTGATGTAAATATGCCGATTATGGATGGTCTTGCCTTTGTCACCGCAATGAAAAAGTTACCTCGTTATAAATTTACACCAGTGATTATGCTAACCACTGAAGCGGGAAATGACATGAAGGAGCGAGGCAGAGCTGCGGGGGTTAAAGCATGGGTCGTTAAACCCTTTAAACCCGAGCAGATGTTAACTGCGGTTGCCAAGTTGATACTTCCATAAGATCCCAAGGATATTAATAATATGAGTACTGCTAATACAAAACTCACCGTATTAAAACCGCAAAATATGACCATTTATGAAGCAATGGAAATTCAAGCGCTGTTTTCAACGGCCTTAATGCAATATCAAAAAATTGAAGTCGACTTATCTGAAGTTGCAGAAATAGACTGTGCTGGATTACAACTGATGGTGGCACTTAAAAATGATGCGCTTAAACAAAATATATTAATGGAATATACCGCGCACAGCCGTGAGGTTATAGAACTTTTGGCTCTATTTAATATGACCCAGTTTTTCGGCGATCCGGTTGTTCTGTAAAAACGAGAGCATTAAAAATAAAGGCTACCTGTAATAAATAGTAGCACTGCGTTGCAATACTTGAGCAGGTAATAATCATAACAGGAATTCAACATGAGTAATGATCTGGAAGCAGCTAAACAGGGTTTTTTAGTTGAAGCAGAAGAGCTATTGACAGCTATGGAAGATGCCCTATTGCATCTGGAAAGCAATCCAGATGATATGGAAGCGATTAATGCTGTTTTTAGAGCCGCTCATACCATTAAGGGAACATCGGGTATTTTTGGCTTCGATGACGTAGTCAACTTTACCCATGTTGCCGAAAGCTTGCTCGATAAAATTCGCGACAGTGAAATTACCATCAATCAGGACATTATTGAGGTATTACTTAAGTCTGGCGATCATTTGTCAGCGCTAGTGAATGAAGTGATTGCCAATGACAATCAAATCTGTACCGCGTTATTGGAAACGAGTGGTGAGTTAATTTCACAACTGAATGCGTTTATGCAACAGGCGTCCTCTGAGATGATTATAAGCAACACATCTGACAACAGGATCGAGACCTTAGATTGTGATGAGCAAGTGGCGACGAACAATAACTGGCATATCTCATTACGTTTTGGCGTTGATGTGTTTAAGCAAGGCATGGATCCCATTTCATTTTTTAAATATTTACAGCAAATTGGCAGCATTATTTCTCTCACTGTTTTACCCGATAAAATACCCAGTTTAGAAGATATTGATCCCGAAGCCTGCTATCTGGGTTTTGAAATATCCTTCCAATCTGACAGCAATAAAGAGGAGATTGAATCTGTCTTTGAGTTTGTGCAGGAGGATTGTTATATACGTATTGTCCCGCCACATAGTGCTATCAGCAGTTACATTGAGCTCATTCAAGAACTACCCGAAGAAGATGATTTACTCGGTGAGTTATTAGTAAAAAGCCAAGTATTAACGCATAAAGAGTTAGACAATGCTCTGTCAAAACAACAGTTAGCCAGTCGTGTTGGCGATGGACAAAGTATCGGCGAAATTTTAGTTGATCAAGGTGTTGTAGCTCAAGAAATTGTCGGTGCTGCGGTCGAAAAACAACAACAAGTGCGCACTAAGAAAAACGAAGAATCGCGCATTGTACGCGTTAATTCAGACAAGCTAGATGAGCTTATTAATATGGTTGGTGAGCTGGTTATTGCCAGTGCTTCCGCCTCTCTGTTGGCGAATAAATCTAAGCAAACGGAACTTGAGGAAGCCAGCGGTATAGTCGATGATTTAGTCGATAGTATTCGCAATAACGCATTAAGTTTACGTATGGTGCCGATTGGTGAAACATTTCACCGTTTCAAACGGGTAGTAAGGGATGTCAGCGGACAACTTGAAAAAAATATTGAGCTCGTTATCACCGGTGCTGAAACTGAACTTGACAAAATGGTTGTCGAAAAAATTGGCGACCCGTTAATGCATCTGCTGCGCAATTCACTAGACCATGGCCTAGAAATGCCGGAACAACGCATTGCGGCAGGTAAAAATCCCCAAGGCAAAATTCATCTCAATGCCTATCACGATTCGGGCAGTATCGTTATTGAAATCATTGACGATGGTAAAGGACTTAACAAAGCTTTGTTATTAGAGAAAGCGATTTCAAAAGGGATTGTCGACGTAGAGCAAGTGCTTAGTGACGATGAAATTCATAACTTGATTTTTCATCCAGGTTTTTCGACTGCTGATTCGGTATCCAATATTTCCGGTCGCGGTGTCGGTATGGACGTGGTTAAACGTAATATTCTTTCATTACGCGGCTCTATTGATTTAGAAAGTAGAGAAGGCGAGGGCACTGTTGTGCGTATTCGCTTACCGCTGACGCTGGCTATTATTGATGGTTTCCAAGTTGGGGTAAGAGATGACTCCTATGTTGTACCGCTGGATATGGTGATTGAATGCGTGGAATATGCCGCCATCAATAAAATAGAAGACAATAATGGCCGCGAGAGTAACTACTTTAATTTGCGCGGTGAAGTATTGCCGCTGGTGAAATTAACCGATCATTTCAAGTACCCCGCTGTAGAAAATGAGCAAGACGCACGCGCTAACATCGTAGTGGTGCATTATGCCGGACGAAAAGCGGGATTGGTGGTTGATAAATTGATGGGTGAGTTTCAAACCGTGATCAAACCACTCGGTAAACTATTTAGTGAAATCAGAGGAATCGGGGGCTCGACCATACTCGGCAGTGGCGAGGTAGCACTGATTCTGGATGTTCAGCAGCTGGTGCAGGACGCCGCTGAACATGAATTAAAACACCTATGTTAACGATAATGAAAAAACTAAGTTAGTACAAATATTAATAATTAATGAATTCAATTTAATAAGGACGTCTTTATGTTTAAAAATATACGCTTAAGTGTACAAATAAGTGCAGGATATGGAATTGTGTTAGCACTTCTTATCGTTGTTTCTTTATCGTCTTATATGGGGCTTAACAAAGCTATTGATGGTTTCAATAGCTACCGAGAATTTGCTCGAGAGGCTAATTTAGCTGGACGAGTTCAGGCTAATATGCTGCTTGTTCGTCTTTATGCAAAAGATTATATTCTCAAAAATAATGACGAGTCTATTCGTTATTTTAAAGAACGTTTTAAGGTACTCAGTGACTTAGTCTCCGATGAAAGTGCAGAGATCAACGATCCCGAACTTGCGAGTAAAATGCGCCTGATTGTTGGGTCGATTAAAGATTATGATAAGGCTTTTGATAAAGTTACTATTTATATGGATCAGCGTAACCAACTGCTCAATGGTACATTGAATCCACAAGGGCTGGCAATGCGCAGTGCCATTAGTGACATTATGTCCTCAGCTTTCAAAGATCAGGATCCAAATGCCGCATTTTATGCGGGACAGGTTCAGGAGAGTTTATTATTGGCTCGCCTGTATGTAGTCAAATTTCTTGACTCCAATTTAGCTGAGGATATTGCGCGTGCCCACAAAGAGCTAGATGGCACTTTATTGGAACGCGTTAAACTGCTTGATCAAAACTTAGAGAATCCGCAGCGACGTGCCATGCTGGATAGATTCAATGCGGCCAGAGAAAGTTATGCGCAGGCACTCGATAATATAAATAAGACCATATCTGAACGAAATATCGTTATCACGAATGAACTTGATCGTATTGGGCCTCTTGTGGCGGATGCTGCAGAAGAAATTAAACTTGCGGTACAAAAAAAGCAAGATTTCCTCGGACCAATCGTTAAACAGAATAACGAACAAACCATTGCGACAGTAATATGGGTGTCGTTTGGTGCTATTTTTGCAGGGATTGTACTCGCTTGGTTCTTGGTGCGTTTGATCAAAAAGCCACTTGGTGGTGAACCCTCACAGATGGAGAGTATTGCGCGACGTATTGCCGATGGCGATCTGACCATTGAATTCACTAACTCCGAGCATGCCACCGGTGTTTATGCAGCTATGAAAGATATGGTAGCAAGTTTGAGAAATGTCATCCAACAAGTGCGTTCTGGTGCTGAGAATTTAGCTTCTGCATCGGAAGAGGTGAGTGCAACTGCACAGTCAATGAGCTCTTCTGCAAATGAGCAAGCAGCAAGTGTTGAAGAGACCAGTTCATCAATGGAGCAGATGACCGCCTCAATTACGCAAAACACGGAAAATGCAAAAGTGACCGATGGTATGGCTTCGCAAGCGGCCAAAGAAGCCGTTGAAGGGGGAGATGCCGTTCAGCAAACCGTTTTGGCCATGAAACAAATTGCCGATAAAATCGGTATTATTGATGATATTGCTTATCAGACTAACCTATTAGCCCTTAACGCCGCCATTGAAGCCGCTAGAGCAGGAGAGCACGGTAAAGGTTTTGCCGTTGTGGCAGCCGAAGTGCGCAAACTGGCTGAACGCAGCCAAGTGGCCGCACAAGAAATCGGTGCTGTTGCCTCTAATAGCGTGACATTGGCGGAAACGGCAGGTCGACTATTGGGGCAAATTGTGCCATCAATCAATAAAACCTCAGATCTGGTGCAGGAAATCAGTGCCGCATCAGAAGAGCAATCGGCCGGTGTCGGTCAAATTAACACGGCCATGGGCCAATTAAATACCATTACCCAGCAGAATGCGTCAAGCAGCGAAGAGCTTTCAGCAACCGCCGAGGAGATGAGCAGTCAAGCAGAACAACTTCAATCAGTAATAGATTTCTTTAAAGTTGCAGTGCAAACAACAAATGCATCTAACACTTATCAACAGGCTTCTACGAGCCCATCGAAAATACCGGTCAAATCTGCAATGCGCGCTGCAAGAAATAGCACATTAGATGAGTCTGAGTTTACTAAGTTTTAAGGATAGAAGACTATGAGTTCATTAGTTAAATCTGCAGAGCAGAAAACAATGGTCGCACACGAGTCCTCTTCCTCTGCGATGGAGGAAAGTATGCAATATCTCACTTTTCTGCAGCGAGGTGAGATGTTTGCCATCGGCATTCTTGGGATTAAAGAAATCATTGAATATGCGAACCTGACCATGGTACCGCTGATGCCCGAGTTTATAAGTGGTGTTATAAATATTCGTGGTGCGGTCGTACCTGTTATCGATTTATCCGCCCGTTTTGGTCGCAAAGCGGCGGCCACAACACGCAGAAGCTGTATCGTGATTATTGAAACAGTCAATGATAACGAAAAAATGGATATTGGCATTATTGTTGATTCTGTTTCCGAAGTACTGGAAATCCTGCCTACAAATATTGAACCCGCACCGCGCTTCGGCACTAATATTCGCGCAGATTTTATTAGTGGAATGGGTAAGGTTAATGACAAGTTTGTTATCATTCTCGATATTAGCCGAGTATTATCCGTTAACGAAATGAGTTCATTAGCAAGGGTAGGCGGTGATCCAATAACAGAGATAAACCTTGTGGAATAGTATTTTTTAAAAACGCTATTCTATTATTGATGGTTTCCAAGTCGGGGTAAGAGATTACTCCTATGTTGTACCGCTGGATATGGTGATTGAATGCGTGGAATACGCCGCCATCAATAAAATAGAAGACAATAATGGCCGTGAGAGCAACTACTTTAATTTACGTGGTGAAGTATTGTCGCTAGTTAAATTAAAAGACCATTTTAATTACGCCCCTGTAGAAAATGAGCAAGACGCGCGCACCAACATTGTGGTAGTGCATTATGCGGGACGAAAAGCGGGATTGGTGGTTGATAAATTGATCGGTGAGTTTCAAACCGTGATCAAACCCATGGGTAGGTTATTTCGTCAAATCATAGGGATAGGCGGTTCCACTATACTCGGCAGTGGTGAGGTAGCACTGATTTTGGATGTTCAGCAGCTGGTGCAGGACGCAGCACTGCATGAATTAAAACGGGTTTCATAAAAATATAATAACCAACAATCAAAGTAAAAAATTATAAAAGTTAAGTGGTCAGGCTGTGTAAGGTGATGAAAATATTTCGCTTATCCTTAATGTAAGAAAAATCAAAAATTATCATTGTTATAAATTATTATCAATTCGATGAAGGGTTAACTATGAACTTAAAAAATATACCAATGAAAGTTAAATTGATTGGATTGATGCTATTAATCAGTTTAATTCCAATGATAATTATCGCTTATTTCTCAGCAACAAAATCCACTGAATCATTAATTGCAGGTTCATTTAATCAATTAAATGCAATTCGCGGGATTAAACAAGCACAAGTATCAAATTACATGAGCGAGCGTGAAGGGGATCTGGGGGTGTTGGTGGAAACAACAACTGCTTTGCTGGATGCTCAAATTTCAAAAATTCAAGCAATACAAGATTTGAAGAAAGCAAGAGTTGAAAGTTTATTTGCAAATGTTGAAGCAACTATCCATATCTCGAAAGATGATCCATTTATTTCGCAAGGGTTTAATGCCATTAACAGTGTTTTTGACCAGGGGATTAACTCTACAAAGTGGCAGCAGCAGGTTGACCAATATGATGTGCGTTTAAAAGATGTGGTTAATGATGCCGGTTGGTATGATCTGCTTTTGATCAATGAGCAAGGCGACATTGTTTACAGTGCGGGTGAAGAGTCCGATCTGGGCATGAATCTGAACAATGATGCGGAATTACAAAATAGCGCCTTAGCTAAAGCGTTTGCTCTGGCAAAAATAAGGGGAATTGAGGAGGTGACGATTGGTGATTTTCAGCCCTATGTTCCATCAAACGGTGAGCAAGCCGCGTTTGCTGTGGCTAAGCTAAAGTTTGCTGAGGGGTATATCGCCATGCAGCTTTCCAGCGATGTGATTAATGTCATTGTTCAGCAGCGAAGTGGTATGGATAAGACGGCAGAAAGCTATTTAGTCGGCGAGTCGGATGGTGTAACCAGTTACCGCAGTGATCAGGTTATTAAATCGGGTAAAATTGGAGAGATAAAATCCAGTGAATATATCAATAATGCACTGGCGGGTAAGGCACAAATAAGTATTCAGCATGGCAGCACTGGTAATACCGAATTAGTTGCAATCAGCCCATTAAATATTAAAGGGTTAAATTGGGTGCTGGTAACCTCTGGCAGTTTGGAGGAGGTTTTAGCGGTTAAGTCGAAAGGTGATGAACAAGATTACTTTGAAAAATATGTGGATGAATACGGCTATTATGATCTTTTTTTAATTCTGCCTGATGGCGAGGTATTTTATAGTGTCGGTAAAGAGAACGATTACCAAACCAATATGGTCACTGGTAAATATCGTGACTCAGGGCTCGGTAAATTAACACGCCAGGTTTTACAAACTGGACAATATGGTGTTGTTGATTTTGCACCTTATGCACCAAGTAATGATCAACCCGCGGGATTTATCGCGCAGCCTTATATAAAAGAAGGAAAGGTTGAGCTGATTGTTGCGCTGCAACTCTCATTAGAATCAATAAATGCAATCATGCAGCAGCGTGACGGAATGGGTAAAACAGGAGAAACGTATCTTGTCGGTAGCGACAAATTAATGCGTTCAGATTCATTTCTGGATCCTAAAGGGCACTCTGTTAATGCCTCTTTTGCAGGAAATATAAAAAATAATGGTGTTGATACTGAAGCCGTTAGGGATGCATTAAATGGTATTTCAGACAGCAAAATCATTAGCGACTACAATGGTAATTCAGTATTGTCTTCCTATTCACCCGTTAAAATTGGTGATACTAATTGGGTCATTATTGCTGAAATTGATGAAGCTGAAATTATGATGCCAGTAAATGCTCTGGTAGAATCCATTTTATTGATTGCTGTTGTCTTCCTTGTCTTAATCATTATTCTTGCCTACCTATTTGCGCTTAGCATTACCAAACCTGTGATTAAAAGTGTTGTCTTTGCCCAAGAGTTAGCAAAAGGTAACTTGACTGCGGATTTAGACGTTGATCAAAAAGATGAGATTGGACAGTTAGGTACTGCTCTGATTGTAATGCGCGATCAAATAAAAGGCGTAATTGAAACTGTGCGTAGTGGTGCGAATAACTTAGCAAGTGCATCCGAAGAGGTAAGTGCGACGGCACAATCAATGAGCTCTTCTGCAAATGAGCAAGCGTCAAGTGTTGAAGAGACCAGTTCATCAATGGAGCAGATGACAGCCTCAATTACGCAAAACACGGAAAATGCGAAGGTTACCGACGGTATGGCTTCACAAGCTGCTAAAGAAGCAGTTGAAGGTGGTGAATCTGTGGCGGAAACTGTTGCAGCGATGAAGCAAATTGCCGATAAAATCGGCATCATTGATGATATCGCTTACCAGACCAACCTGTTGGCTTTAAATGCGGCCATTGAAGCGGCAAGGGCCGGCGAGCACGGTAAAGGTTTTGCCGTTGTGGCAGCCGAAGTGCGCAAACTGGCTGAACGCAGCCAAGTGGCAGCACAAGAAATTAGCTCTGTTGCTTCTAGCAGTGTGACATTAGCGGAAACGGCAGGTCGACTATTGGGGCAAATTGTGCCATCAATCAATAAAACCTCAGATCTGGTGCAAGAGATCAGTGCCGCATCAGAAGAGCAATCGGCAGGAGTGGGGCAAATTAACAGTGCAATGGGCCAATTAAATACTATAACCCAGCAGAATGCGTCAAGCAGTGAAGAGCTTTCTGCGACCGCTGAAGAGATGAGCAGTCAAGCTCAGCAACTTCAATCTGTTATGGCTTTCTTTAAAATTACTGAGCAAATGAGCAATGCATCCAATGCATCCAATGCATCTGATAATTATAAACAAACCTCATCGAAAACGCCGGTAAGATCTGCTGTGCCTGAAGCAAGGAATAGCTCATTAGATGAGTCAGAGTTTGCCAAATTTTAAGGATAGATGACTATGAGTTCATTAGTTAAATCTGCTAAGCAGAAGACAATGGTCGCACACGAGTCCCCTTCCTCTGCCATGGAGGAAAGTGGGCAATATCTCACTTTTCTGCAGCGCGGTGAGATGTTTGCCATCGGCATTCTTGGGATTAAAGAGATCATTGAATATGCGAACCTGACCACGGTACCGCTGATGCCCGAGTTTATAAGTGGTGTCATAAATATTCGTGGTGCGGTAGTACCTGTTATCGATTTATCTGCCCGTTTCGGTCGCGAAGTAGCGGCCACAACACGCAGAAGTTGTATCGTGATTATTGAAACTGTCAATGATAACGAAAAAATGGTTATTGGCATTATTGTTGATTCTGTCTCAGAGGTCCTGGAAATCCTCACTGCAGATATTGAACCCGCGCCGCGCTTCGGCACTAATATTCGTGCTGATTTTATCAGCGGAATGGGCAAGGTTAACGACAAGTTTGTTATCATTCTTGATATTAGCCGAGTATTATCCGTTAACGAAATGAGTTCATTAGCAAGGGTAGGCGGTGATCCAATGACAGAGATAAACCTTGTGGAATAGCATTTTTTAAAAACGCTATTCTATCTGCGCGGGTGGTGTATTCTGCTCGCGCAGACTTTCTGCTATTTATACGCTTGCTCTGAGCAGAATAACAAGTTACTTCACTTTAATTAATTAAGTACCAATACAATGAATTATCGTCCTATATCTATCAATGCTGCTGAGTTTCAAAAGTTCAAGCTTTGGCTACACAATATTGCTGGGATTGATCTTAAAGAGACGAAAATAAAATTAGTTGAAGGTCGTTTAGCCTGTCGTCTAAAACATTATCATTTAGAAAGTTATACTGCCTATTTTAAGATGATAACAAGCCCAAATGAGAACGTTGAAGCACAAATGGCCATTGATCTATTAACCACTAACGAAACCTATTTTTTTCGAGAACCTAAACACTTTGAGTTTCTTAAAAATAATTTATTGAAAGAGGCGTACAAGGGGCAAAATTTTCGCCTTTGGTGCGCTGCCAGTTCAACGGGAGAAGAGCCTTATACCCTGGCAATGACCTTAGCTGAAGAGCTAGGCACTACGCCATGGCAGATGGTTGCATCTGATATCAATCTGCAAGTACTAGAAAAAGCAGTTTCCGGTCATTATGCGCTAGAGCGTGCTCACAATATTTCAAAACATTTACTGCAAAAATATTGCTTAAAAGGCTCAGGTTCGCAGGAGGGAACCTTTTTAATCCAGAAATCATTACGTGATAAAATACAGTTTAAACAAATCAATCTTATTAACGCATTACCCGACATAGGTAAATTTGACGTTATTTTTTTACGCAATGTGATGATCTATTTTGATAATGAAACGAGAATTCAAGTCGTCAATAAGATTATTGATTTGCTAAAACCTGGCGGATATCTGTTTGTCAGTCATTCCGAAAGTTTAGTTGGCATTAATAACCAATTAAAAATAGTGCAACCTTCTATATTTATTAAATCATGAACAGTGAAAACGACAAAATTGATATATTTTTATTGCCAGGTGAGTTTTATTTTGGTGATCAAGAGACGCGCATCAGCACTTTATTAGGCTCATGTGTTGCAATCACTCTTTGGCATCCTAAAAAATTAATCGGTGGAATGTGTCATTATATGTTGCCATCCACTTCGTTCAGAACGGACCATCTGCAACTCAATGGTAAGTATGCTGAAGATGCAATGAAAATGTTTATGCAGGACATTAAGGCTGCTGGTACCTTGCCATCTGAATACCAAGCAAAAATATTTGGCGGCGGTAATATGTTTTCAAAAATAACCGATACTTCCCACTGTACACCTCGCAACAGTAAGTGTTTTGAGTCATTGTCATGCCAAAAAATCGCCTGTAAGAATGCATTAATAGCGCCTTACTTATTACAAAAAGATGGCTTTACTATTACCAATCATGATTTAGGGGGAACGCTACATCGGAAAGTAATCTTTGAACTGTGGAGTGGTGATGTTTGGCTGCGAAAAGGTCATTAAACATCAGCGTTGTTAAGGTAAAAACAATCCTGTTTATTGATAACTCAACGCTAGATAACCCTATAGGTCTTGAAGATGAAGCCGAAAATATCATTGTAACTACCGGTGTAGCACCCAATGAGATTCTACTTGTAAAATTGACTAGAAAATTCACATAATATATTTTTATGGAGGAATAAATATCAAAATGGGACTCTTTTATGCTAAGTCAGCTATGCTGGTAGTCTCTTTATCCAAGCTTATCTGTGCTTTGTGTTTGTACATAGCGTTATCTGCTCTTTCAATCATCTTCTCTGTATTATCTTGCAGACCTAAAAGTTCTGCAACGCCGTAACTGAAACTCCATTTACAGCCTGTTTTTTCCAGCCCCAGAGAAGACAGCTTAGATTGGATGCGCGCCATAATTTCATTTGTATAATTTTGATTGCAGTCTACAAATATAATTATGAATTCATCTCCTCCTAAGCGGGCTGAAAAATCAGTTTCTCGAATTGTTTGAGTAATGGCAGTGGCAACACCTTTAAGTAACTCATCTCCGACGAGATGACCTTGACGGTCATTCGTCTTTTTCAAATCATTTACATCAATGAATGCCAAAGCTAGCGTAGATTTTCTTCGCCGGCAGATACTTATATTCTTGTTAAGAAAATCAATTGCTGTTGCTCTATTATAAAGCCCGGTTAATGCATCATGGCGAGCTTCGAATATCAATTTTTTAAATAACAATTCCTCTTTTACCTGTGATCCAGCAAGTTTCCAGACCAAAGCAGCAAGCACAGAGAACAAAAGTAAAAAACCTACAATTAATTCTTTCATCAAAATTATCCACTCATTATAAATATCCTTTTTAGGAACATGAGTAATGAGATATGTGTACTTGTTATTGACTGTAGCAAAAAGTTGGTTCAGGTTGAGCTTACGAAAGTAATATTCACCATTTTCATTCACGGCAAAACCGCTTTCTTTTCCCTGCATCTCTTTCCATACTCGCGGAGATTCCTCGGAAAAAAGGTGCTGTTTTTCTTTAGGGAACATAAATCCCCAGTTTTTCTCAGATTTATTGCTTTCTAAGTAATAACCCGTGCTATTGATAAGAAAAGTTTGTTCTCCTTTGTGATTGTTAATGTTTTTTATTATTTGAAGGATATGGTTGGCGTTATAATTAATGATGCCAACACCTAGTAACTGTCCATGTATAGAGTAGGTTGGTGTCGCAAAGCGAATTGTAGGTTTTATAGGGTACTCAACTTCTCCTCTCTCTTTATTAAGCTCAAATCGCGAGACAAAAATTTGTTCGGACTTAAGTTTTAATGTTTCTTTGAAATAGTAACGTTCTTTTTTATTTTGTAATTTTGAGGTTGGAACCTGTTGTGACGAAAGATCTGACCGCTGATCAATTCGAATAATTTCATTTCCCTGTGTATCTAAAAGCCGGATTTGGTCATATCGCTTTTGATATGAACTGATTTTAAACATCAGAGATTTCAGGTAATCATGAGGCACTTGATCTTGCGATGAGAGAGTTGCTGTAGCGAGATCGCTGTGTGAAAAATAAATAAGATCGCTACCGATGGTGCTTAACTCCGCGTTTACCTGTTCTTGGGCTGAAAAGAGCTTCTTATACTGCGCCTCTGCGCGTTCAAGATTACTATTTTTATGTATGACAACATAAAGAAATGCACTGACAAATACCATAACTATAAAAAGTACAGAAACATAAACTAAGCACCGCTTATGTTTCTTATCTCTCAACATTGGATCTTTATTATCAATGTGGAACTTCATCTGCTTAGCTTGCCTTAAATCTCAGTTCTTGGTATGGAAAAGATATTAAAAAATCTAATTACTGTTATTTATCGACTGTTTTATGTATGCATTTCTAATCTGTCATTAGGTTGACAAAAACTTCGCCACGAGTCATCAGGCAGCCAATTTTCTGACCACTCAGGGATATCTCTAGCCATCATCGGCCTCGCAATGGCATACCCCTGCGCCAACTCACAGCCTAATTGCAACAGTACGATGCCATGAGCTATTGTCTCTACCCCCTCAGCAATAACGTCACGTTTAAATGACTTAGACAAGAGCACTACACTGTCGACAATCGCCAAGTCATCAGGGTCAATCAACATATCACGCACAAAGGTCTGGTCTATCTTAATCAAATTCGCTGGCAAACGTCTGAGGTGACTCAGTGAAGAGTAACCCGTACCAAAGTCATCTAATGCAAAATTAACCCCCAGCTCAATACAGGCGAGCATGGTTTCAGAAACCTTTAACACATCATCTATTTCACTCGTTTCAAGTACTTCTAATTCTAAAGAACTAGGAGCAACCTCGGGGAATGCTGCCAACTGCTCAGCTAAGCGCGTTGTAAAATCCTCACTCTGTAATTGAAGCGCGCTAATGTTGACACTGACAGGAATATCCACCCCCAACGTTTGCCATGCCTCAATTTGACTCAGAGCGGTGCCAATGACCCATTCGCCTAGTGCTATACTGAGAACATGATTCTCAATGACAGGCAAAAAATCGTTAGGGGGGACTAAACCACGCTCGGGGCATTGCCAACGAATTAACGCTTCAACGCCAATTATCTTCCCCGTCTTCATATTGACCTTAGGTTGGTAGTAAAGCACAAACTCATTTTGTTCCAGAGCCTTACGCATGCGTTCTATTTTTTCATGCTGATTAACCATCGCAGCATTATGTGCAGTATCAAACAAACGATAGCGGTTCTTACCCTGTTGCTTTGCAACATACATGGCTTGATCAGCCTTACGCATGAGTTGGTCTGCATCGACGCCATCTTGCGGGTAAATGGTGACACCAATACTGGCAGAGACTTCCAGCTTGGCTCCCCCTACCTGTACAGGATCCGATGCCGCCAGCAAAAGCTGCTCTAACATAGGTTCACAATCCTCAATCGTAGTTATGTTTTCCAACACAACGACAAACTCATCCCCGCCAACACGTGCCAACGTATCGACATTACGTAAAACTGCCTTCATGCGAGATGAGACCACAATTAATAATTCATCACCAACGACATGACCGTAGGTATCATTAACTTCTTTGAATCCATCCAAATCAACAAAGACGACCGCTAATAATGAGTGTTGACGTTGGCTGTGCTCCATGGATTGGGTTAGACGGTCTGCCAATAATGTACGATTAGGTAAGCTTGTTAACATATCATAGTGAGCAATGCGTTCTAATTGTCTCTGATGCTCTTTAATCGCAGTAATATCGGTGAATAGCGCAACGTAGTTTTGCACCACGCCAATATCATCGAGTACCGTGCTTATCGTGAGTATCTCCGGATAAACCTCGCCATTTCTGCGTTTGTTCCAGATTTCACCCGTCCAATGCCCTTTTTCTTGCAAAGCGTCCCACATCTCTTTATAGAACTCAGGTAAATGACACCCCGATTGAAGAATTCGCGGGTTTTGTCCTATCACTTCATCGCGGGTATAGCCTGTAATAGCACTAAAAGCATCATTAACGTTTATGATGACACCAGTAGTGTCAGTGATGGTGATACCTTCTCTGGCATACGTGAATACGCTAGCGGCAAATTTGAGCTCTTCTTCAGCTTGCTTGCTCTTAGTGATGTCTTGATGTGTGCCGGACATTCGCACCGGCTTGTCGTCGGTTGTCCACTCAACTACCTGTCCATGATCGAGGATCCAAACCCAGCTACCGTTTTTGTGCTGCA
>TARA_R110000851_G_scaffold63722_4_pt1 | contig 21786 bp, 35 predicted proteins | sample TARA_R110000851 | Tara Oceans TARA_R110000851 (sample SAMEA4397627) | marine metagenome | biome: Polar Biome; feature: [DCM] deep chlorophyll maximum layer (ENVO:01000326); material: water (ENVO:00002006), including particulate matter (ENVO:01000060) such as... | depth 17 m
CTTAACCGTTACATCAGTCTTGCCTTTAGCGTTACCAGCCAACATATCCCTCAATGAACGCAGTGCAAGGATTGCGTCTCTAGCACCTTTTACTCCACCATCTAACACAAGATCTTCAATGTGAGTCATGTGCGTATTTTTGGCAGATGCCTCAGTAATATAACTTTTAAAATCGTTCATTGTATTCCTTAAGCCGAAATTTTAATATAGATGGATGAGTCGTTTGTTTTAGATGCTGCGTAATTTACCATGTGAGTGACAAAGTCATTCCTCTGTTTTGATGTAGACTTTAATAACCCATGCGCAAGGTAGGCTGCAGCCAAGTTAGCATGGATTCGGTCTATCGTAGTAGTTTTTAATTCTTCCATAAAGTCGGCTTTAGACATCATGTCCTTTTCAACAACCTTTGTCATTGTATAGAATTTATTTGCAGCTGACCGACTTTTACCGCCAAGTAGCTTCTGAGCTTCGCTTTTAATGGTAGCATTAGAGGGTAAGTCAAGCTTCATATGAGCTTTGGCAGCATAAGTTATTTGGCCGTAACCAGCTCGACCGCCTCGTGCACCCTTACCAATGATTTCAACGTTAATTGCACCCATTGCAGATGGTGCTCTAAAGTCCATTTTAGTACTACCATCAAATATGATAATACCACCTTTTAGTGACCATACGGTAGAATTCTTTCCGTCACTCTTAAGTCGTACTCTAGTAAATTTATGTTTGTCTAGAATACTATCGTCTCGATTATATTCTGTGGATTTCGCTTTCTTATCAAGTGAAGCAATTTGCTTAAGCGATATTCCAACGATAGTTTTATTGTCATATGCTTTTAAAATATCAGCATTGAGTGTATCAACAGTGGTAGTGTCAAGAAGTTTGCTTATATCAGCACCTTTCTTTACTGCCCAAATATCACCTGGGTTCCACTTGTCGTCATTCAATACTGGTTGACCTGAGTTCTTAAATGCAACACGCTTTGCGGTGTATATTGCCTTCATTGTAGGTGAGCCACGATGTAATGTATGAGCTGCTGTCACATATTGCTTGCGGATTAAATAACGTGCAGTAACGTATGCAGAGAAGAACCATGCATCGCCGGATGCCATAATATCTCCAATTTCCACATCTACATCGATCTTCTTATAGTAAGATTCTAGCAATGCAGGAGTAAAATGTGAGAAGTCGTTATCTGTTCCTTCGCCTAACATAGCAGCTAAGAATAAGCATTGCAATGATTCACCATTAGCAGTGATACCAGTCGCTCCGCCACCCTTACCTTTACCACCAAAAATAGGTGATTTGCCTAGCTCATTAGAAACTACTTCACCCTTTTTCTTCAACTTCAGAGTAAAAGTAGCAGGAGCTTCGTCACCTAACTTAGTATAATCATCTATAATATTAAGATTCGCGGTGCTACCGGCAATCATAACATCTTCACCGCTTGTCAGTGTCAATGGATCACCGTCAACGATAGCTTGCCTTAATACGTCTAGTCTATCATTTCCATACTTGAACCATTGACTTTTTGTCATTGAGGCCCAACCGGTTAATTCGAATAACATATTTTCAAACGTTCTCATTGTGTCAATCCTTAAGATACTTTTAATCTATTTATATAAAATATTACTTATAGAATATGTGATCATCTATCGTAGTGATATAGTCTAGACCAGCATTCCAGTATGGATTAACCTTAGTAGTATGATAATGTGTTGCACCATCTACAAAGTCGTGGCCAGCTTCATGCCATAGAATGCCCTCAATAGCAGCACGACGTGCATCTATAAACGCACTCATATCACGGATCTTATCAGATAGGCCATCACAGTACCAAGAGAATTGGCATTTATGACGAATTATAATACCGCCCCACTTTTTAGCTTGCTTGACAACGTCGCATACATTATTAGGCCAGCGGGCGTGCTCGACTCTATTCAATGTAACTAATGCAACTGCAATCTTACCTAACTTGCCTTGATTGCGTGATTCGAAATAAATATTCTCGGCAAGACACTGAATATCATCTTCTTCCATCTCAGTAAAGTCATAAATTGTGTTTGCGTGGACAACAGGTGATAGCATAAATGCTAGTACTACTATTAATTTATTCATATGTATTTACTAAGGCCTCTAAGTATAGTGATTCTTCGATAAAATAAGCTACTCCTTCATTAAGCTCAAAACCTAATTTGAACTGACATGCGTGGACTAACTCGTGTGCTATAGTAATTAACTGCTCAGTTCTATTAATGTTTTCACTAATAACAATGTCAATATTACTATGCTTACCTATTATGTCAATATAACAATAACCATGGTCAGTTATTTCATCATCAAAAGTTATTTCAATATCCAAGTCTTCAATACATAACAACCTAACTACTTCTTGAGCGAACTCGGAAGTATGATACAACAAACTGCTATCTTTCATATAAACGTGAAGCATAAAAAAACCCCTAAATGTTATACAACTATTATATCATAAGAGGGGTTTATTGTACACACTTTATTTCACTTATTTTAAAAAAACTCTAATCGTTTTTACGGTGAGCATTCCAAGCAAAGCGACCAAAGACGCGTAATATGTAATAGGCAATATTGTTTATTACCTTAAATCCGTTAATTTCAATGGCTAAATCTCTAAAGATTTCGTCGCATTGCTTCTGGTCCAACGTGAATGTGAGTGAGTCGTTTCCATCTACTCGTTTTAGACTTTGGGTCTTATAGATCCAATCATGCACCAAACCTGGCATTAACAGCACACCAGTTGGAGATAGGTATTTCCAAAAGAACTTTGGAATAGACGCACCATCGAAGGTGAATCCGGCGGGAATAACATATTTAGTACCATCGATTTCATATTTCCAATCTTCAGCAATCGTCCATTGGCGGGTAGCCAATAACCACATCAATATTGCTCCAATAAAACCTTTGTCCTTTGTTGCAATAGGTACAGGTCTCATTGACGGCATTTCGTTATATTTAATCATGTGTATATTTCTCTATGTTAGGAAAGATTGACATTAATGCTGTAGAGCAAGCTCGAGCAATTTGCATGTGTTCTTTCTGTGTTCCGTTAGATGAACGTAGATCAACATAATGAACCCACGATCGGATAGTACCGTTGACATATACACGTGAAATAGTATTACCTTCAGGCAACACAACCCTCGCACATTCTTTAGCAATGCCTTTCGACACTGCCCAACGATATGATTCTTCAGCCAGATCAATAACTGCCTGCTGACGACGCTCCCACTGCTTTAGTAGAAATTCCTGGTCAGGACCACATTCAATCGAATTCTGACGATTGACCGGATCTTGCAAACGTGCTTCACGCAAGACGAACTCTAGATCTTTAGTGGGATCTGCGTATCGTTGCGAATACTCTTGAAACGAGAATGAACGATGTCTAAGAAATTGCCTGGCAATATCCCTTGTCGTTTCAACACCAATACATGCAGAGACCATTTCAAGAGGACTCCAATGCTGGTGTTTAACTAAATAATTAATTAACTTTTGGCCAGATGCATAATCGTCTTGATTGTCTGGAGCTGATACTCTAGCACAGAATGAAATTAAATTAGTTAAGATTTCATTATCTGATTCGCTATTAAGTGTTATTGTGCTTTCTGCTGGTGGCTGTGAATACGATATTAAACTAGCGGTCATTAACTGATACATCCTTTGCGTCATTATATACTTTTCTAAATTCTTTCAATTCAAGTCGGATCTCTTCAATACAAGTGAACATTTCATCTAAAGTAGCTTTTACTTTAGTACATTTTTTTGCAGATTCAATTGGTTCAACGTCGGGTATTAAATTCATTATTATTGCCTTTGTTTGGATTGATATTATTTATATCATCCTTATCTTTATCGTTTATACCAAGGATAAGCACAATATAGTGTATTGCTTTAATCATATCCTTACGATTAAACCCATCCTTCTCGCCATATCGCATAAGATACTTGATAGCGGTATCCCTACAAGTGGTTTGTGCAGATCCTAATGCTTTATAGACATCAAGTGTCTGTAGAGAATCTCCTTTAGCATAGTGAGAAGAATAGGTTGACTCTATATATTCCTCTACTTCAGCTAATATTATATCTTCATTGTACTTCATCATTGCTTAAATCCTTCAAAATTGTTTTCTCTTTTACCGAAAGCATTACTTGAACTATTCGGCATTGGGGTTTCTCCACTCATCAAACCTTGTGCAGATTCTTCAACATCATATAACTTCATCTTAGCTCTATCTATACCGAGGATAAAACGTTTGTTATCATTTATATCTGAATAACGATTCTTTAACTGCTTTACCATTACTTGATTCAATGATTGCAATTCCTCATTACTTACTAAGGCAAACATTAAATCAGCCGTAGCTGGTAGGCCAAACGACTCTGAAGTATCCTCTAGACCAATGTCAGTATTAGAGAAACCACTTCTTGTTGTCTGTGTTGCAGTCAATATTGGTACGTTATTCTCAACAGATAAACCACGTAATTCTTCTGCGATTGATTTGATTAATGAGTATGTATTAACACTTCCACCCAATCCGTTCTTAATCCGTGAGGATGAACAAATGTTGATGTAGTCAATCATAATAATATCTGGCTTAAACTTTTTCTTTAAGCTTAATTCAGCAATAAGTGCCCTAAAGTGACCTGCGTGAGCAGAACCAGTAGGATACTCTTTAATAATAAGATTACCATCAGTCTTCTTAGAGATATTAGTCATCTTATTTGTGAATGATTCTTTTGACAATGTTTCGATTTTATCAATAGGCACATTCATTAGGTTAGCATCAATACGTTCTGCGATACGTTCCTCTGACATTTCCATAGTAATATATAGAACGTTTTGTCCTGCACTTAATGCAGCAGCGGCAACATGACACATAAATAACGACTTACCTGTACCAGTACCCGCCATTACAACAGATAATGATTTCTTTGGTAGACCACCTTTTGTAATAGAGTTAAACTTCTCTAAGTCAAATGGCATACGTTCTTCCGTAGTATGATAAAATTCATAACGATCATCGACAGCACCGAAGTAATCGTGACCGATATTAGTATCGAATCCGACAGCTAAAGCTTTCTGCAATAAGTCTGGCAATGCATCCTTACTAAGATTCTCATGCTTACCATCAATGATTGAAATAGATTCTATAATAGCTAAGTATATAGAACGGTCTTGGCACCACTTTTCAGTACTCTCTAGAAGCCAATCGACGTCGGCATCTTTCTCTACTGAAGTGATATTGGATAATACCTTACCAGATTCAGTCAATTGCTGATCTGATATATCTGAGTTTTGCATTTCAATAGACAATGACTCGAATGTAGGCAAGTTGTTATACTTACCCACAAACGATATAATCTCATTGAACACAGTCTTGAATGGACCCTCGAAGTATTCACGTTTAAGGAAAGGAATAACCTTACGCATATAAACATCATTACTAATAAGGTTACGTAATATCAATGACTGAATATCTGGATTCATTTAGGTATTTTTCCCTTTATCACTTGCACTTTCTGCTTTATAATCAATTGCTTCAATTAAGACTTCGTGTAGAATCTTTCCTAACTCTTGTTCGAATTCTTTATCTCCATGGAGCTCTGTATTACCCTCCGTAATATTATAATCAAACTTTAAGGTGGCAAAATCATCGTCATTTTCAGTCACTTTAATTTCATTATAACGATATACAGTATCTGCATACATACCTTCAGTAATGCGAACTGCAAAATGCTCATCGTCATTCTTATCATCGACTAGCTCATACTTCATCATAAAATCATCTCCTGTACAAGACTAATCATTCCCATAACAAATACTCCAACAATAAATGTCTTAGCAATGCCTACTGCGATTAGATCTGGATCACTCATCATTATATTCAATCTCCGGTACAGCATCAAGGAAGTCTTCACCTAGTTCAGCTTTACGATCAACTGAGTATTGGTTCTTAATGAATTCGCCAAAGTCTGTATCCTTAAAGATTGGATCCCAGAATTCTGCACATGCAGTATCTTTAGCACGTCGATTGACACCAACAACTTCACCGGTAGACTTATCAACTAATGCATACCAGCCATTCTTAGGTTTAATAACATAACCACCAGCAAGAGCAACATCAAGTAATCCTGAGTATTTTTCAATACCGCCTTCCCATGATACTGAGATAGGAATCTTTGACTTCTCTTTAACGAATCGTGACTTCTCGATATTAACAACAAAGTCATATCCAGTCACCTCAGTGCCTGTCTTAGTTTGACGACGACCGATAATCCATATATTATCCGCTGAGTAGTAGATACCAGTGCCACCTGATACAATTGCTTTTGGAAACAAACCAATCTCTTGGTAGGTGTGATTGACTGCAAGTAAAGGAATATTCTTCATTGCAAGGAATGGTGTGGTCATACGGAATAAACCCTTAAGAGCTTTTGCTCGGGTCATATCTGCAACAGACTTTTCATTTAATGCATCATCTAATTCTTTCTTACTTGCAAGGTTACCAATAGAATCTATTACAATAATAACTTTATCGTCACGTGTAATTTCTTCTAATTGATTGACCATATCAAACTTTAATTCTTCGACGTTGGCAACAGGTGTATGCAATACACGCGATGTGTCAATACCAAAGGCTTCAAAGTATGATTGTGGTGAGCCGAATTCTGAATCATAGAATAACATTACAGCCTCAGGATACTTATTAAGATAGGCTGCAGCAATTTTCAGTGCAAAGCTTGTCTTAAAATGTTTAGATGGACCTGCCAAGACTGTAAGGCCTGGAACCAATCCGCCATCTAAACTTCCAGATAGTGCTACGTTAATCATAGGAACATCGGTTTGAATGATGTCCTTCTCAGAGAAAAAGATTGACTCAGATAGGACAGCAGTATGCTTTAGCCTTGAGTTCTTTTTCAATTTATTCATTATTGACATAATATAATACTCCTAGTAATTCGATTGATAAGACCTATTATACACTGTTTTGAGGCTAATGTACATACATATTATCATTATTTTTGCTTCAGTTTTTTTATTGATACCCATATTATAACATGAATGAGTCCAATTGTAAACCTTTTTCTGGCGGTGATCCTTGCCTTTGATCCCATCCAGACACCCAACCTGAGGCATTTGATAAAGAAGATGGTACATGATCGAATGTTCCATTACCACGTGGTACATAATTCTGACCAAATCTAACAAAATCACACATAACATCCTCTAGATCTTTTGCCTTACCACCTGTACGTTCAACCAGTATGTCCATAAAGTCATCTGGCTTCCATCCTGTTGAGAGTCGTTTCATGCATCGTACTGCGTTATTACCTAGGTACGTATGTGAATTAACATCAACATATTCAGGATAATAATCAGAGCAATCCATTGAGAATGCTGCATATACGAAGTTAAACTTCCTATGACCTACTTCAGCGTTATATGCATTAAGATAGTCTACTATGTCTTTATGCCCACGAGTTTCTAATATTAACCATGAATGAAAACGTTCAATGAGTGATGGAAGTTCTAATGACATAAAGTCGACGTTACTTGTGCCTTTCTTTGGAGCTGGTGGTTGGTTACCAATAGAGGTAAACATTGGTATACCGCGTGACTTAATGTCAACCATGTTTGCTGCCATCTCTTCAATGTTTTTAAACTTACCCCAATGCTGAACTATATTATTACGATACCCATGATCATTCTCAAATGATGCACCAGAGCCAAAACAGCGATGGCATAGAAACACATATAGCCAGGTTTTCATATCCCAATCAATACTATCGTTAGATGCATTTAATTCTCTACGTGATTCATTATGCCAACGAGACTTAGGAGTCTTAGAACCGAACCATAAGTCTTGTGGTACATTAGAGAATCCAGCAGCATTACGCGTATAACAATCATAAATGTCTATAGTCTGCATAAGAGGATCGTTAATTGCTATATCAGCCTCATCACAAAAATAATTAGAATCGCCCCAGTTAACATTATCCTGTAACCATTTGGCTCTAGGATAATAATATTTAGAAAATACGTCTAATGCTTCTTCGTTAAGCCATGGCTGTTTCATTTTTTGTCCAATCCCTGTATGAGTTAATATTATCGTATATAGAATCATCTAGTAATTCAGGCTCTCCGCCGACGTTCCAGAATAGAATATCTTTATCGCTGTTCTTAGGTATATACTTCCAGACCTTGCCATCGTATGTTGCAATATTAGGAAATGGTGGAAGGTTGTGTGTCTTCTCAGGAGCTTGGAATGCAAGTGGTTCTGATATAGGTTCTGCTACACCTAATTCGCCAGCCTTCATATTGCGTGATACACAAACAGAAGTAAATTTTGCGTTAGGCCAAGCTATTTGAAGTGCCCTTGTGAGTACACCTGTTGATGTGGCAAGATAGACTTCGTCTGGTTCTTTTATTTTGGATGCAACCTTAACGAAACCAGCAGTAACTAATTCATGCTTTAATCCAAGAGGAACGAAGAATGCATTAGGATTCTGATCTGCCCATTTCTTTGCAATAAGATTTAAGTTAGGCATTGCAGCAATACGATAGAAGTCATAGTCACATCCACGCTCAATGCAACAAGCTTGATGTACCGAGATTCGCTTTGAGGAAGGCATGAATAGTTTAACCTTCTTACCATGACGTTTTGCCACATCAAGAAGCGATACACCAGCCAGACCAGTACGTGGTTGTACATAGACGATAGTGTCAATGTTCTCAGGTAGTGTCGATATAAGACAATCACCTCCTCGTACCTTACTACCCACAAGATCATCGTCACGAACTACTCTAATACCTTCATGTATGGTAACTCGTGGCGGTGGGTTTGGATCTTCCCAATCCTTTGCTAGATCTAAATAGTATTCTAACGCATCTGACATACCGTATAAAGGTGAAACATCTTTATTGAATCCGTCAGTTACGTGGTTATTATGAGCCAAAAGAACTTACTCCCCAATCATTATGTCTATAAAATGGTGGAGCAATATGGAAAGAAGATCCGTGCTCCATAAATGTATTAGCGTATGCTTTAGAATCCATAGTGTACCAATCAGAGGGAGGCATAATTACTTTACCATTCGATCTTGAATCAAGCTCATCGATGAATCTATTTGTTAGATCACGACGTTCGCTTTCAGTACCATAAAATGCTGTCTTCTTATAGAATCCAGTCTTAGGTATACGTCTATCTTCGAACTCGACCGGAACAGGTGTAGCAAAGAATACATCAGTATCTAGTGCAGTTGCCTGTGATACGTATTCATCAATAAAGAGCTTTAGATTAAAATCCTCATGCCTTAGTATATGATGCCGTATGTCAATAGAACCTAACGAAAATGTGATACGCTTGCCTGTTATATCGGCACCTCTGAACATATTCTTTAGGCCAGCTTTCATTGCACCATGTAGTGTCTTACCATCATTACGTAGAACCATATCACCAGGGGCAGCGAAGGCAATCGTATGTGAATCGCCGACAGTAATACCATCGGTCTTTAGATCTTCTTGCTTTAGGGATTTAACTGTGGATAATCGTCTACTCACTGCATCACACCATTCTTCCGTGATACCCTCAAAGGTAGTCTTTGCACCAATACGAGGCTTTAGCATAACGCCATAGTCAGGCATATCATGATCTAGCGATATAATATTCTTACATGATAATACAATATTAATACGATCATATACTTCTTGTGCTGCACCACCAAATAAATTCAGTGTACCACCAAAGTTTGCTCCATGGTCGATATAAACAGTATCGGCTAGTTTAATCTTTGATGTGCATTTATGATCAATAGATGCATCTAACTGATGCTTCCATACCTGAGCCCATCCGTGTGTATGGGACTTAATATTGATAGGTATATTACTAATCGGATTCGTAATCACAGAAGACATAATCTACTCCAGCTTCTTCAAACATAGTTTTACTTAATTCCCAAGATTCAACCCACTGCTCAGGAATTTCAGTTGGCATAGGCATTATAACACGCTTTATACCTACTTGTACAATACCTTTTGCGCAGTCGCTACAAATAGGTAGTCCATAGACATATAGATCAGCACCATCGAGTGATACTCCATTATACGACGCGTTATATATAACATTCATTTCGGCATGAACAACAAACTTATATTTAAGTTCGCGGTTATTATAACGTTCTACTGAATCATTTATTCCACGAGGGAAGCCATTAAATCCTTGTGCTAGGATCTGACCCTTATCTCCAATAGCAACTGCACCTATTTTACGAGAAGGATCTTTTGACCACTCTGAAACTGATTTTGCAAGGTCTATATACCTGCGAGTCCATTTATTAGTTGACAAGGTTAAAGTGCCTAGAATAAACATGAAGGTTTTGTACCTGCCATGTTATAGTGCCAACCTCAACAGATCCAAGTAGCATTGCGAAATTATCTGTATTCCAATCCGCAACCATACTTTTTAATACGTGCATCTGCCATGCCCAATCATTCTTGTATCCGAAGACAACATCATTGGAGCGCATTTGAACAACTGCATTTATCTTACCATCACGAACATAATATGTCACAGCGTTAGTGCATATAAAATCTGACATACCGCCTTTATTAAACTCACGCCATATACTTGGACGAGTATAAACCATAGTAGCACGACGACTGTCAGGATTATTTAATAACTCACCTAAAGCATGATTATATTGATTGTGATATTCACTGTCAAAGATTAACTTACCATAGTTACTATTAATATTGCCATACTTATCTGCAGCGCCAAGCCATGCTTCTGGAGGCGAGACGGATGGACCATAAATGTCATTAACGTTAGTTGATCCGGATTGATACCATGCAATCTCTTTATCGATATACTGTTTGCTTGGTATACCGAAGATAGACTCTTCATCAGCAATAAAGGATGCACCGATAAGCTCAATGGTTTTTTGGCCAGATTTATCTTTAGTGAAATTTTCATTGCTTAGTTCTTGAATAAAGTATTGACGTATGTCAGAAACATTCATTATATTATTCCTCTAGAATGGTGGATAGCGATCATCCATATTAGCATGACCGTCATGGGTATGCATCATAAGGATAATTAGTTGAGTGGCTGCATGAGCCAGATGACGTTGCATTGATTCTGGATCAAAGTCTTCACCTTGCCAATATGAATTTAGGTGACGTTGAACAGACGCGTAGGTACGTGAATGAGGTGTGGTATTACCATCATCACGCCAGTTATTGCGACCGTACTTCTCAGCACCGAACATCAATACGCGAGAGATTTCAGTTAGAGCTTCTGGTGGCATAAGCGATAGATCAGTCTTACCTTGGTCGTATTTCATGCAAATTTCCTTGTTAACAAATTGATAGTACTATTATACCACAAACGGACGCAAATGTACACACTTATTTTTAAAAGATTATGCATTGATTCTTACCTTTGGCTGCATAGTGATCATAGTATAAACCTGTACTATATTGTGATTTGCGAGTGTAATAGCGGAAAGTCAAAGGATCTATAATCAATCTAGGTCTTACTAGATAATGATCAGTAAACTTCTCATAAGATGCAGTCACAATATATTCAAAGGCTTTGGCTTCAATTGAATTATGTAATGTATTCACTGCAGTTTGATAAAAAGAATACCATATTTCTTTATGGCGCTTTACTTCTATCTTATGGCCAAATTTAGACATAACGTCCCACCCATAGGTAGATCTATCTGTTACATCAAACTCTTGAGTATTCAATTCACCACACAATGCTGCTACACCTTCTTCACATACAACACCACCGAGTGTGTCCCAATATACTTTATTCCAATCACGACCTTTTCGTGATTTTATATTATCGTAAATACCTTCAGCCATCCACATAGCACGGTCTTCAACTTTATTAATTGATACTTTAACAGGATTCTTAAATAACTCAATATACTCTTCCATACTAAACGTTCCTATAGACATACTCAATTGCTCGATCTGCTTCGTGTTCTATTGGCCGGTTTTCATACCAATTACCACTATCACGATCGATTTCTTTACATAATATAGTGATCTCAGATGAGGTTATTGGATAACCCTTTGCAACTGCGCGATATGCTATAGCAACCATCATCTGATACATTTTGCGATACCAGCCAGTCTCTGAAATTGACATATATTCATTAATAATTTTCTTTGATATAAACGGACAATTATGATATGACGACCATGTGTAACTAGTGTTATCAGAAGAATCTTTTCTATGCTGAACAATAACGTTTTGCATAGATTCTGGAAGACGATCAAAGAATGATCCTCCATAAGTTCTCTGTAGACCACCTACAAAGGTGTGCTTATCCATTAATACTGCGGGATCTAATACTTCTCCATCGTTGTGAATAAAGAAGTTATATGCATCTGGATAGTCGGCAGGCACATAGAACATACGTGATATATCCTTTGTCTGTGCATCTGCCTCCTCACCGAACTCAATATTAGTTGCATACCAAAAGTGCCTGAATTCATCCTTACCGACAGCACGAGTAAGATTCAATACCATACGGCATTTAGGCTTATCTTCACTTGATGATGGTGTGGAATAACAAACATATTCGTACTTAGAATACTTCTGTAGCAACTGATCAAATGTACCTTCATAGTCATCAATATCAAGTGCAGCCCATCCTGCCCAACTTGTAGCATTGTGCATAGAACGAGTTGTGCCAGATTCATAAACTGCTGGAGAGATGAGTGATGAACCTTTGGCTCTTTCATCTTTCTTTGGCTTATAACCTGGCTGCTTTGATAGTGTCTTAAGTAAAGCAACAAATTCAACCCATGTATCGAACGTCAGAACCTTGTCGGTCTTATTGTCATATATTGAATTGAATATTGTTACTTGGTACATTTTAAGTCTCGCTATGATTACCGGTTAATGCGTATGGTATATTGCCATGATTATTTGCGTGTGATGGTGCAGTCCAGCCTTCTGGCTTTACTAGATCAGGAAGTCCGAGGGGATTCGGTCGACCTTCTTTAACACCTACGTTCTTATTCATATTGGCAATATATACACGATCCCATGCTTCATTCTCATCAACACCGAATGCGTTTAAGGTGCCAATGGCAACAACACATAAATCGATAAGACCGTCAACTACTTCTTCTGCGTCATTTTCCGCAAGAGCTTTATAGGTTTCATCTAATTCTTCTGATAAAAAGTTAATACGAAACTCTAAGAATGTCCTTAATGAATCGGCATCTCCTTCTTTTATTTTGTTTAACATCCACTTATGTACACCATACTTTGTGTGCATATTGTGAATATCGCCTACTAAATCAACTGACATATATTATTCCTCTTATTTAAAATACTATTATAACACGATATGACAAGAATGTACACTACTTTAACCAAAGAATTCATCTAAAGTTGCCCGTGGTTCCACACTCCATCCAACCGCAGCAAAGATAGGCTCAATTGGATCAATGAAGGTTTTACTGAATTGCTTTTCATAGTCAACGTATTTTTCAAGGTCAAGCTCGATTGGCATATAGTCAGGAAACGATATGACATTCTCACGCATACTGTTTGGTAACTTAAGATAACAGAACTTGATCTTTTCGCCATTCTTGATGGCAGGATACTTCTTCTCTAGCTTTGCCTGCTTGACATAGTAGTTATATAGGAGAGAACCTCTGACATGAATCGGCGTACCTTTGCCATAGATCGTGGCATTGTTTTTCCACTTGACAATATCACTCACTCCACGAGGGAAAGAGATCTCTTCGATACTGGCCAAATTGAATTTAGACTTAAATGATTGCACTGCCCGCTGGGTAGAACCTTCGTCACCGGATATAATTACTTTGAATATATCACGTAAGGCATTACGACAGATTTCAGGAGTGGAAGATTTGATTGCTTCGATACCCATGATCTTAAGCTTTGGTGTTGCATATTGAACACCTTCGTTATTGTGCACATTTAATATGTAACGCTTTTTTGCAGTCCATATGCCTTTGTCAGCAATAGCTTCTCGAGCCATAACCATACGAGGGACATATGAATTAGTCACATTATGTAGGTGATTATAGGTATCATCAATAACTGGAATGAACGAAGTCTCTGCAATCTTATCAAGGAACTTAACAGGATTAACCGGATTAAACTTTTTAACAACTTCATTCATATTAACATAGATCGAATCAGTGTCAATAGCAATAACATAATCTTTGTCAGTCTTGAGTAGCTTATTCATGTGGGTATTAACGGACTTTTCAGCTAACTGAATTGCCAATTGACCCGAGACAGTGATTGCTTCCGCAATACGTAAGTCGAAGTATCTGAACCATTGGTTACCCAAGGCGCCATACAAAGAGTTAAGCAGAATCTTGATAGCCATTTGCTGGTTTTCAAAGATTGATATATCACGTTCTACACGATATAGTTCTCGCTTATTAGTCTTGTCAATACCTTCGAGCTCTTGCTGAGACGCAAGCATCTTCTTTTTGATGATGCTACGTTCATCGTAATACTCAGTGATTATCCTTGGTAGGAAACCTTGACGTCCTTTGCTGAAACATTGTCCGGTTGCTGCCATCGAATGACCCTCAGTATCGGAAGGTGAATCAGCGTTAAGTAAAGATTTAACATCAGTACCATACACAACTTTATCAACGATAGTCTCTGGAGACATGTTCCATTGGACGATTATGTTTGGATATAGAGAGTTAAGGTCAAATGACACCACCCAATCGTGAAGACCTACCTGAGGAGATTTAACATAACCACCGGCAAAACTGCTTTTAAACTTTTCAGTCATAGGCGGAATGATAATACCTTTGGAGGATAGATCACGAAATATGATGGCATCCCATATCGCAGTAGTACCCATGACGTCTTCGTAGTTAACACCACCACGATATGCCATAGTTAAAGCGAGAGTGATTAGACCCATCTTATCCTCGAAGCGGGAGATCAACTCGGTATCTTTAATGTTATAGTCAATGAATTTTTGATAGTCATTTTCATACAACGAGTGAAGAGAAGAGTATTCTTCATAGGAAAGCTTACGTTCACCTAGCACCACATAAGCAATATGATCTAGCTTATATGATTCTTGCGTACCATAAGAATAACCGAACTTCTTGAATAGATCGAGATAGTCTAATTGTGCGATACCCATGATAGACCACTTTTGCTGCTTACGACCCATAACCGTAGCTTCACGTGGTTGAATAACACCCCACGGAGAAAGCTTCTTGCACCAGTCTTCAGAGCAAACTTGCATAGTCCTATTAATAATATAAGGTATATCGAAATACAAAGTGTTCCAGCCAGTCAATACGTCAGGCGTATGGAGCGGATGAGACCAGTGCGTAATGAATCGAGTGATTAGATCACGTTCATCGGTGCACTTAATGTATTTGATTTCACGATCTTTTAATAGAGACTTGCTGACGTCATAATCTTGCAGACCCCATACGTAATATATGTTGTCAATATTATTAGTCATCGCAATAGAGATGATAGGGTAACTTGCAGCAACAGGTTCAGGAAAGCCATCTTTAGAATATACTTCTATGTCGATAGACGTGACGTTAATTCTATCACGATCGAACTTAATGGTTTCAGGAAACTTGTCTTGGATATATGCTACAGGATAATTCTTATTACCGTATAACATTTTAGAAGGGATATCGCCATACTGCGATTCGTAGTCTTTTACGTCACGCATTGAATCAAAGGTGCGAGGAGCCACGCGGGTGCCGTCAAGCACCTTTGCAGTTCCATCATTTGATTGCTGATATAGCGTAGGTGAGAACCTATCTTTAGTCTCCACCTTGTTGTTGTCACGGTATCCACGATATAGGATCTTGTTACCGTAACGGCTTACTGATGTATAAAATTCCAAAGGTACTCCTCACTTAATGCATAATATAACTATTATAACACGATTCCGCCCCAATGTACAACTTTATTTTATTCAGCTGTAGCTTTAGCAGTTTCGTTACTACTTGTCCTCTTCTTACTTGTATGATCACGGACAGGAGCATCCGGTGAACCCCATACAGTACGTGCTTCTACACGCATGCCAACCATATTCTTATTATGATTAGTGTGTACACCAACCATGGTACGATTACCGTTTTTCCATGACTTCACCTTACGTAGCATTTTATTGGCTTCTTTGAGTGCGTCAATTTGATCTTGTGCTTGCATTATATACTTCCTTTCAATTAAGGGATTATTCCCATTCTACATTACTTAACGTTTCTAATTTTTTTACTTTGAGCTCTAACTCTCGAACCCGTTCTACTGCAATTGCTACTGCAGGTGGTGGTACCCATTCTTTAGTCCAATTATAATTGGTTTGAATAGCAACCTCATGCATAGTTGTTTTATTCTCTAGCATTGTTATTCTTGCTTCAATACCAAAATATACCCATACAGAAAATCCTGCAAGTAGAATAAGACTAATAAGATTCTTTAGAGGTATTGTGAACTCTGAAGTTTCATTTATTTTTGTTCCCATTATATACTCCTCATGTCCCTAACACAAAAAGCGACTGTGCTGACTTTTTCGGTTTTACTTATAACAGTATAACCGAATACTTTACTTATAACTTTCTTTTGTCTAGGATCAAGTGCAATCCTTTCTAGTTCCACCCTACATTCATCTAGGTTCTTATACTGAGAATGTAATTGGGGAACTGGTACTACTTCAGAAGAATGAATAACGAGAGCGAGAAGCATAAAATACATATTACGTGTTCCTTAGTTTATGCCGCAGTCAATAAAATAAACTTGTTCATTAATTGATCATGAGTTTCTACGTTATGCGGGTCTTTAGGTATACAATCGACTGGACATACTTCCACACACTGAGGCTCATCGTAATGACCTACGCATTCAGTGCACATATCTTTGTCAATCTCATATATTTCTGGTCCAATGTATATTGCATCATTTGGACACTCTGAAAGGCATACATCACAGTTAATACAATCATCCGTAATTACTAAAGACATAGGCTCTCCTTAATTTACTAATACTACGTCTTATTTATAATATTAATCATATTCACTCTCTCCCAGCCTGGCAATATGCTCATCCATTTTAGGGCACTCCAACAAGTGTTTATCTATCATAAGAGTGGTATATTTTTTACCACACGCTAGACAATCATATATGTCGTCATGCTTATAAACTGTATGCCTTGCATATACCGTTGGAGTATATAGACTTTCGTTAAATAATTTAGTCATTCCTTTCCATAAACAACACTAAAAGTACAATAGTGGTGATTGATAGCGTATAGATCCATACTGGAGAAAACACCCAGAACCACGACCATGTTGCAGAACCATTTACCTTAGCAATAATAGATGCTAACGTTAATACAGTAACTAAAGCAATTCCTACGTTTGCTTCTTTTGTGTTATTCCTCATAATCCGTTACCTTTCTTGTATGCGTTTATGCAGCCAAATTGAAATAGCCAAAGAGCTTGTTCGTCAGTTAACGAAACATAATGTGCTGACCTACCAAGATTATTAGGCGTTAAAGTAAGATCACGTTTCGTATTCTCGATAAGATAGTCTAGGCCACTATTGATTAATTGAATTTGTGCATCAATATTCAATTCCGGAGTAACATCTGGTAAAGAATCATCATTGCCCATATAACCTAAGTCAATATCTAATGAGTCTGGATAGTCTGTATCCATTGGATCATCAGGGCGAATTCCCCACTCCTGTTCCATATAAGATTCAGCTGTTGTGAATTTTAAATCCATAATAGGTGAATCTTCGTCAGCTACACTAATAGCTAGATCGGCTTCATCGATGCCCATATCAGCATTAGTTAAAGTGTACATGTCAGAACCTTTCATAGTATAAACCTCTTCATCGTCTTTCCTCATATCGCTTCTCCAAACCATTGTGGGATTTTACGTCCGGTCCAAACCATCTTAAACCGATCTTGTTTTGTTTTGTAGAATGCACGATACGACTTAATTGCATCTGTAAATATGCATTCGGGATTTGAAGACATCGCTAGCTTGAATGGCGTAAGACCTCCATCAGGTATATTCCTTGGAGGTTGCTCTAGTTCATCAAGTAGCTTAGTCTGAGTCATATGAATTTTTCCATATCTATGGGTATATTCTAGACAAAGAGCCTTAAAGTGTTCATAGTGCCAGTTATAATTTGCAACTGATTCGCGTGTCCACACTGTGCTAGGGTGATTAAAGTGGCATGCTTTATATAGAATGCCTTCGCGATAATCATCTAGCCGCCAATACTGAATCTTAGATCCTCCTTTAGAAAGCCTACGCTCCATACCGCCATCACACATTCGATGTACGGTAGATAACATTTGTGCGGATTCTACGATCATCTTTACAACGTGCTTATCGCACTGTAATTGTGCTGCCACAATTGGATCATTGTCTAATATGAATATATTCATTAACTCGCCTTAGCTTTTTAAATCATTGTCCACGAAATAACTAACAACATGCCACATAGTCCACATTATTGCAAACACGATAAAAGCACTTTTGATTAAATTTAATGCATCACCCGCCATTACGACAAATGATAAAAATCCCAATGAAATCACTAATGCGATTGCTTGACTTAATGTTGGTTTACGAAACCACTTTAATACTAATACCATAATTTACTATCCTTCAAGTTTAAACTGCTCTTCTATTGACTTTAGCACTGAGGCAGATATTATAGAGATAATATGTTTTAGATCATTCTCACCGTCTAATATTTCTAGCTCATCGCTATAGTCTTTAAATGCTTCGTACAAGCCTGTACTCACACCTTCTTCAATGGCAACTGCCATAATTTTACGTTCTTTTAACTGCATAAAATTCCATGTCCTTCATTTGATTCATCACGTCTGTACGAATGTTTAACTCTGCTTCGTAGGTTAGACGAGATACCATATAAGATTTTAAAGAATCCATATCACAAAACATTGTCTCGTAACCTTCCGGTAACTCAACTGGTAATGGGTCTAATTTAATATTCATCAGTGGCATTATAAAGATCCTTTCTTAACTAAGATTATTCCAAAAACAAAGCAGTAGCCAAGGATAATCCAAAGGCCTGCTTCAAAGATACCACTTGCCTCGAAGATACGAGACGCTTCAAGTAACCATTGCGTACTCATCGAAGAGCATTCACATATACATCTTCATCCATTTCCATCAGCTGCAGAGCACATGTCTGTAGGCAACGCATCATAGCCCTTTGATTAAAGGTAGTATTACGACCATCAGGATAAAAAGCTTTTACTAAAGGCTCAAGCTCCATATCTAACATTACAGATAAGGTAACACGATCACCGTGATGATCTATATCCAATGGTTGATATTCCTGATTCTTAGCCGTATTCTTATCAGCTATGTATTGTTTTAGATTCTTAGGAAATTTCAAAGTCATCATAGTATTCACTCACTCTTAATTTATATATCTATTATACCACGTATTGGATAAAGTGTACATAAGTATTTTAATTATTTTTATATCCATTGGTTATAAGCATATAATTAATCATCTCTTTCAGTCACGCCATAATCAATTACAACTGGAAAGCGGGGAATGCCATCCACTGAAATTTCAAAGTAACGTAACGTTGCCCATGTTGGTAAGGTATCAGTATACCACCAAAGTTTGCTTAATTCGCTCATAGTACCACGAACACCAGCATTAAACGATTTGCCATCCTTAGTTTCTAGGTTAAATTTCTTAACACAATTAGACCAATTGCCCTGCCCTTGTTCTACACCGACGACTTTAAACTCTTCGGTGATAAATTCTTTACGCTTCAATAAATTCTTTGAGCGTTTGTTTTCGTACTTACCATTAAGGCGAATCATTTGACCTTCGTATCCTGCCCCAACGTATTGTCCATAGACATCATCTAGTTCAGTCTGATTCTCAATGTAAGAACAAAGCACGCGTTGAACACAGCACTTGCCAATAGCTCGTACGATACCAGTGTAGGCAGTTTGACGAATCTCAAATGATACATCGAAGTTTCCAGTATCATACACATGAAACTGTACTAGCTTCTTTGATTCTATTAAGTCTTCTTCAGTTGGCTTAGATTTGCGTACCAATGAAACGATTTTATTGAAGTCATCCTTGAGATCATGGTTATATAATTCTCCATCTAATACAAGATCAGGGAATTCCTCAAATATAGGAGCTAGTGCTTCCCATACATGAGGAATCGCCTTATGAGGCTTTCCTGAACGTGACCACAAACCACTAGCCTTTGCTATACAACGGATACCGTCTAATTTAGGCTGGGATATTACAGGGAAATTCAAAGGTTTTTTTAGCTTAGCATAATCGTTAGCAAGCATAGGTTTAAAACTAGTAAGGTTATCAATATCCCTGAGATGGATAAAGTAACCCTTCTCAAGCTGCTTTTGGTGTTTAGCATTTGACTCCGCCATTGCCTGTTCGTTTGCCTTCTTCTCATTCTTCCTACCTACGTTCTTCGGTTTGGCTATTCGCCATTCAGAGACAACTAATTTGCCGTCAAGAATACCTGAGACCACACGCCACTTATCATTTTCAAATTGTGCAGTCCAACACCGTATCTTTCCAGTAGTGTCTCTCTTGTACAATGTATCTAGTGCTTCAATCATGTCTAACCACCTCATTCGTGTTCATAACGACCTACTATTCATAGTCAGTTATTTATTTATTGCTTTTATGATCTTATTGACTCATTCTAGCGATTTCTTGTGCTTCTTTTTGGCTAATGACAGGAACTGCATTACTCTTATGCATCGTCGCAATACCTAACACGACGTCTCCTGTATAGACCTTCTTACTTGGTTTAGAAACATTTATTGCTCCTGAAGATTCTGCGCTCGGATATACAATATTATCTGGAACATATTTCTTCATAGCAAGTCGACTTGCAAAACCAGGTCTTGACTTAACTTTAACAGAGACTAAAGCACGAGCACGTTGCAATTCATCAGCTACTCGCTTTTGATTTGCAACGTGCATTGCTCTTTGCCTTCTAGTAGCAGACATTAAAACGGTTTGCGTCCGCCAGCGTTCCACCGCATCATAGGCTTCATAATATCGGCTGCCCTTCTCTTATCCCATGCTTGTTGTATACGAGGCATCCATGCTTTATTTACGTTTTCTAGAATTTGGACAGGCGCCCAATCTTCTTCAATAGCCTTTGAGTAAGATTCTACTGTATGGTTCTTGATTAATTCTGTAAGAAAATTTGCCTTAGTGACAACTCCACGGCGGTTGTACTTAAAACGTGCGATAAACAAATCGCGGCCACGACCAACGTTATTTGGGTGGACATTTGGACCTGCTTCATAAACTGGACGACTAGGATATTCTCCTGTATACATTAGGTATCCGCCATGGTACTGAAAGTCTGCTCTATTAAAAAATGTTACGCTCATAAGTTTCTCTTCTTTATTCATTTGATACATCTATTATACCATATAATACCGCAATTGTACACTGTATGGTTAGATTGTTTTGTTATATGCTTATAACCTTTCGGAATAAGCAGCCGCGAGAAAGTCGGGAAAATTATAAATATAGATACAAATAAACAGGATGATCCAATGGCTATGACATTACAAGAAGATAGTAAATTAGAAGCTGCTGACCTTAATGGCGACGGAATCGTAACCGACGAAGAATTAGATAAGCAAGAGCGAATGATTAGACTAGAGAATGAAGATAAGAAAGAAGATGCACA
>TARA_R110000851_G_scaffold41409_4_pt1 | contig 21708 bp, 22 predicted proteins | sample TARA_R110000851 | Tara Oceans TARA_R110000851 (sample SAMEA4397627) | marine metagenome | biome: Polar Biome; feature: [DCM] deep chlorophyll maximum layer (ENVO:01000326); material: water (ENVO:00002006), including particulate matter (ENVO:01000060) such as... | depth 17 m
ATGTGGCTCGAACTTTGATACTGTCGTAGATGATGATGCTGGTACCATTGAGGAACTAAGAGGGATCGCGGCAACGAAGTTCAATAACCGAATTAATGATTGACAAACCCAATTAGTTATGATATAATACACGTATAAACAATTAATCAACAGGAAATATTATGAAACGCAATGAAATGGTTGACCAGTTACGAATCGCTCCAGTTAAAGTTACATTCACCAAAGTGAACGATGAAGTTCGTGTGATGACTTGTACACTCGATTCAACACTTATTCCCGCCGAAATGTCACCCAAGGGTGTTGATGATCGAGCCGAGAACGAGGCTGTACTTGCAGTCTATGACGTCCTAGCGGAAGGATGGCGTTCGTTTCGTGTTGCGAATGTTACGGAGTTCGTACCATTAACATGATCGCGGAAGTCGAGGAAAACCTTATCACCCGCAAGAAGTTTTCGATGATGGTCGAAAGCGCGGTGATAATGCATAAAATGGGATATCTAGATGCTATCCTCATGTTATGCGAGAAGCACGAATTGTACCCAGAGGATGCTAACAAGTTTATTTCGACCATTATAAAGGATAAACTTGAAGCCGAAATGGTACGATGCAATTATCTTAAGGGTGGCAACACCCTGCCACTATAACAAAGGAAATCTATATGCCTAATGCTAAAAAAGTTGTCACCACGACAACTACCACAGTCACCACCGAATCAGTCGATGAAGCGGCAACACATATTATATGTGTGCTTGATCGATCTGGCTCAATGTCACATCTCGCCGACGAAGTTATAACCCACTTCAACCACTTTCTCAAAACTCAACAAGCAGAAAAAGGTGAGGCAAAACTTACCCTTGTATTATTCGATAATCAGTATGAGTTGCTATACGATGCAATTGATTTAGCATCTGCAGTACCACTTACCTCTGAAACTTATTATGTTCGCGGCATGACTGCCATGAATGATGCCGTTGGTTGTGTATTGACTGCCAATCAGAATGAAGAAAAAGCAATCGTATTGATTCACACCGACGGCATGGAAAATGCAAGTCGTGAATTCACACCAGCCGCAGTAAAAGCGCTTGTTGACAAGCTAGAATCAACATGGGAATTCATCTTTGTTGGTGCTAATATCGATGCTCAGCGCACCGGTGATCAATACGGCTTTGTAAATAACATTCAGTCAAATGCAACTGCGGAAGCTATGGGTTATAGTTATGATCAGTTTGCCCAGACTACTTCAAGTTATCGAAGTGTTGGTAAAAATGCAGAGGTGATGGCAGGAATTGTAGCCGAAGCAAATGCAACTCAAGCGAAAACATAGCATTGATGGAACCGTTTGATGCTTATCAGTATCATAACGCGCTGAAGTTGCACTTCACTTCTAAATACGATGCAATCAAATATCGGTTTAAAACAAGTGCAACTCAACAGTCGTTTTGGAAAAGGAAGGACAAGTATTTCTTTTCTAAGGTCGCGAAGCGTTTCGATGATAAAGATGAGTTAATCAAATATTATGTAGCCCATTTAGTAAATGATTGTAAATGGGTTGGTGAAATGATAACTAAAGAGGAGGAATATCAAAATTGGTTAAAAGTTAATGAGTCACTTAGTTACAATATCAAACAAGATTTACATGCACTAGAGTCTAAATACAGTTCATTCGATGATGTGTTGATGACAGGTAATAGGACTTATCCTTCTATCATTCATGAATACTTATCAAAGGAAATCGGTTTAGAAACTGTGGTTGTTGTGAATAGTTTAACCGGATTTGTCGAACATGCCAATAAGCATGTAGTTGATACTATACTCTGGCCTGAACTGTACGCGAAGATTAACAACTACGCTCCATTCATTGTAAGTCCGTCTATATCTGAAAAGATTAAAAATGATATTATTCGTATATTTTGACTCGTATATATAATACACTATATAATGATACATTGAATAATACACTGTAAATACACTGCAATACTAAAATTAGGAAAAAGAAAAATGTCGTTTAAAAACATGAAGAAGTCTCGTTCTGAGGCACTAAAAGCTATGACTACCGCCGCTGAAAATGTTGGTGGTGCAAAGAAATCATATGGCGATGATAACGTATGGAAACCAACTCGCGATAAGTCGGGAAATGGTTATGCTGTTATTCGTTTCCTTCCTGCTGCCGAAGGTGAAGAATTGCCTTGGGTTCGTTATTGGGACCATGGTTTTCAAGGACCGACCGGTCAATGGTACATCGAAAATTCCCGTACAACTCTTGGTGAAGACGACCCTGTCTCAGAGTACAATTCTCAATTGTGGGCTACTGGAGCTGACGAAGATAAGGAACTTGCTCGTAAGCAGAAACGTCGATTACATTATGTTGCAAACATATTCGTAGTTGCGGATGCTGCAAACCCAGGTAACGAAGGTAAGGTAATGCAATACAAGTTCGGTAAGAAGATCTTTGATAAGATCATGGATTCTATGCAACCTGAATTTGATGATGAAGAAGCGGTTAACCCATTTGATTTTTGGGGTGGTGCGGATTTCAAAGTTAAGATTCGTAAAGTTGAAGGTTGGGTGAACTATGATAAGTCTGAATTCGCCGATGCGAAGCCATTCCTTGATGGTGATGACACAAAGCTTGAAGCCTTATACGGAACTTTAGAACCTCTCGCTAAATTCACTGACCCATCGAACTTCAAGCCATATGCGGAATTAAAAGCAAAATTGGCTCGTGTTCTTGGTTCAACAACTCCGATGAATACTGCCGAATCAATTCAGCAAGAAGAGTCGATGGATGCTCCAGAACCTAAGTCAAAAGATGAACCTGTTACCGATTCTAAAGGTGATAATTCTGGTGGTGATGACGATGAAACAATGTCGTACTTTGCGAAACTTGCAAACAGCTAACTCTATTTCAGAATAGCTAATCTCAAAAAGGCGGCCTAGTGTCGCCTTTTTTTATAGGAAAGGAAATGTCTACGTTTAAATTATCGAAGCGGTCAAAAGATCGCATGAAAGGTGTCGATGATAACCTCGTTGAGGTAGTCAATCGCGCAATTGAAATCACAAGTATGGACTTTGGTGTTACCGAAGGTGTTCGTACTCTGGCTCGTCAAAAGCTATTACTTGCGGCAGGCGCAACTCTAACCCTCGACTCGAAACATATTGATGGTCGTGCCGTTGATCTTGTAGGTTATATTGGTAAAAACATCTCATGGGAAATGCCGGTCTATTTCTGTATCGCCGATGCAATGCGAACGGCCGCGATTGAACTTAATGTTTCAATCAGATGGGGTGGTGCATGGCAGGTAAAGGATATTAGAGAAGTACCTGATATGGAAGAAGCGCACTACGAGTATTTGTCGGAATGTATCAAGAACCGTCGAAGAGTATTCATCGACGGTCCTCATTTCGAGACTAGTTGAATTGTCCAGGGCCTTGTTTGTTAAGGCCCATTTTATTGTTAGCACCTGTAACATTGACTTGAGTACTACGACTGTCAACATTATTAGTGATCACACTATTATCGGTCGTTCCACCACCAACGATTACTACGGGTGCACCTCCATTTCTATTGATGCTGGCAGATTCATTCGCTACCATACTTTCAGCATTGATCTTTGATGTTCCCATATTTGGTACAAGTGAATCAACATCATCAGGAATAAGCGCACCTGTTTCAGGATTCAATCCTGCAAATGCATACACTTCATCTGGAATAGCTTTAGATAGTAAATTACCTATATCAAACCACTTCGCATTTGAATCTGGTGTTGGTAGAATCATTTGTAAGATTTTCTTGTAAAACCCTTGTATAGCATTACCTACGTTACCTAACGCAGCACCTATACTCATTTCTCCAGTGAATAACGCAACTAAACCATCGACAGCACTGCTAAAGAACTTAAACACCGAGTCGACAATTTTAGTTACGAGACTACCAAAACTATCCCTCGCACCCGAGAGTGATTCAGAGATACTCATATTCTCAAAGAAAGTAGAGATACCATCGATTGCACCACCCACGAATTTAAACAACCCATTGATGATATCACCCATCAGTACATTGAAATCAAACCCATCAAGCAACGAGGCAAACTTATCAAATCCTAATTGCTCCGCGACCCACGACACCGCATCTTTAATTAAGTTTAGAATGTCGCCTACCATTCCCTTGAAGAAACCCTTCAATGCTCCTTTAATACCACCAAGAAGACCTTCTGCTGCAAAACCATCCATTATACCAACATAAGTTTCGTATAAAACCATAACTGCTCTTAGTGGAACGAATAACTTCTGAAAGAATCCGCCAAGAACCTTGGCCGCTTCGCCTAACCCTTTAAAGAATCCACCGATAGAGCTACCAAATGTTTTCAACGATTTGAATGCCTCAGCTATTGGTTTGAAAATGCCACCAGTACCGAGTCCTGTAAACATAGCTTTGACTACATTAAATGAAGCACGCAGTGATTTAAAAAACTCGTCGAAATATTTGGCAATGGGTTCTATTAATTTTGTAAGGAATGTATTACCTTTGAATGCGTCAAACGCGAGACCTATTGCAATTCGTGCATCTTTCAATCTCGTTGCAATTTTTGTGAATTGAAGCGCAATTGAGGCACCCACACCTTCCAATCGCAATGCATTCATAATACCTGTGGTCATGAATTTGATAACCCTACCCCATACCTTCGCTTCTTTCCATGCACCAAGCAATGCTCCGACAAACAAACCACCAATGATCGCTCCTGATAGTTGCATTATTGCCGCGATAAGATTAAGTGCGAATCCACCAAAATCGAATCCTTTATCAAATTCTATGCCATCAAGAGACTTGACAATACGGTCGGTGTTTTCTTCTATTTGCTCACGCAGCGCCTCATTTTCAAGCAACAATTCCCTTGATCGTTCAACCTCCGCTATAGCACCATTCTGCATAAAATCGATATATGACTCGATGGCACTTGATGACGCGGTCGGCCCGTTGATCAGAGTATTGCTGATATCTTGAATAGATGACTTCATCGACTTGATGGAATTCGTGCCACTATTACGAGTCAATGACCCTTCGGCTCTCATTCGTTCAACGATATCTGTTAGTGTTGCGGTTGCCATATTATTTCCTAGTTGCGTAAGCTGTAACGCCCATGAATACACCCACGATAGAAGTCATGGATATATAAAACCAATCGATTGCCTGGGCCATTGCTGTGATTCGTTCAATCGAAACGAATTCTGATAATAATACCATGGTGAATACACAGGTCATCATAATAGCAGCCCATGCCATTTTACCCTGTTGATCCGCCTTATCTTCGCGAATTTGCAATTCAAGCATTTTCTTTTTTAGCTCTGCATCGGCGTTATCAATCTTACCATCACCATCTATATCGTTATTCATTATCGTCCCGTCTTTTGTTGTTCAGCTTTTATTCTATCGTTTTCTTCTTTTATATAAGCGGCAAGTAATGTAACGTATACTTCCCTCTCCCATGGCATCATTCGATCTAGTTCTGTTAAACTATAACTATGATGTTGCATCAAAGCAAAATTAGTCTTAATTATATTAACTAACGATTCATGAGAAAGGGCTATCAGAAAAAACTCTGTAAACCCTTGATAGTCTTCTCATTTTCCTTACCACACCCTAAACATGTAAAAGTAATATCATGCTTTAATTGTGGCATATCGCTGAAAAATTCATTTAATTTCTTGAACTGCTCTTGGTTTAACGACTCGACGAAATCTTGCAGTTCCGCATTCGTTGAATCTTTGGCATAATGCATGTTATCGCTATCATAGATAACGTCAATGCAAGATATAATGGTTGCGAGAATCATATTATAACTGTTTTCATCATCACCCATTTTAGACGTGGTTAAAGAGCCCATTACTGTAGGATACTTTAGAATAACACCAATGGTCTCATTCAACGGAACTTTATGTTCTTTTTCAATTTTACCCTGAACCGCAACAGTATCTAAATCCAATTCTAACTCGTGGTACACTTCACACTTGGCCTGTTTGTTATCACATTTAATCTTTATATGGGCCATTGCGCCAACAGACACCGCTCTTAATTTAAGGAATATAAATTCAAGATCAAACATGGTCAGATTATTTGGATTAACTGCCTTGAAAGTACATGATTCAATCACGTCTCGTATAGCCCTAATCATGCTTGTGGAGTCTTTCGATTCCATCGCCATTACTAATATTTTCTCTTCTTTGACCAAATAAGGTCGGTATTCAACTGATTTCCCAGTTGAAGGTATAATCATTTCGTACTTCGGTGTTTCAACAATCGGTAAAGCCATTATATATCCTCACAATATACTATATTAAAATAAATCAGTTACGCTTGATGTAATGCCATCGATGATATCCGAACCTAAATCGGATAAACTACTCTCTTTGAAATTTTCATATGTGATAGCAACATTTAGTTTTTGAACAGTGTTCTCATTTCCTGTATTCAATTCGATGGAATTTACAGTTACAGGATATGCATTTTCTAATTTCACAGTATATATAGGCGTTCCATTAGAACTTAATTGCACTATCGTAATATCTGTGGTAAAATTCTTCCGGTACTTCAATCGATTAGTATCGAAAGTCATGATGCGGGCCTGCCATTCATCAAAGAAGTGTTTCATATGATAGTCTTCTGTCAATATGAAAGAGAATGTAACGTCCTCATTGATAAAGCCGTATGGCATTTTGATTGCGTGGCGTCCACTTGCATATTCAGCTGTTGCTAGGCCACGACCAGGTATGGCACAGGATTCACATAGGAATGTAACGTCTCGGGGATCGTTATAAATCTGAGATATTGATGTATTGCCTGCCAATATATTGGTTGCAATACTACCAGCATTCAAATTTAACAACGGCATTTCCATGTAGATAGCAAAATAATTCGACTTTGCAACACCACCTTTACGGCTTATTGCTGATTTTAAATCATCGATGCCATGACCTGTAACACGCGAAACAAATTTTGTAGTCTTTTCCAATAAACTCATATTGATTTCCTTAATTTACATTTCTTAGAACCAACATGTATTTTAACATGACATAGTCTAATCATAGTTCCACATTCCGTACAAGATATTTTTGTCTCATTTTTGGCGGCATTTGATTGCTTTTCCTTTATTTCATCGCTTCGTGTATATTTACCCGCGTTTTTAACATCAGGCCGCGGGCCGCTCATTTTTAATTTAGTTTCCTCATCCCATGCAATACCTTTATTCCATGCAACTTGAACTCCAGTTTTTCCTTTGTTCCATGGCTCGCGACCCATACATGCATCTGAAATTTTCTTTCGGTGGGTTGGGTCTTTATATAGAGCTGCCATGATTTCTTCTTTACCCATGAGACCGGCAAGACCTTTCCAAGCCAATTTGTCTTCTAATAAACCATGAGTCTCGTATAATAATCTGTGAGCTTCGGCATGCTCATCAATATTGAGTAAAACCATATTAGAAGCTTCATCAGTGCCTCCCATATGTTTTGGTATGATGTGATGATTATGTTTCATATTGCTTTCTTAGAATCATTCCATACTCGGGAATTTGATGCCTTCTTGAATGATTCGGTTGGAAGAAAGATCGCCAATTCCCATTCCGAAGCTTCGACGAGTGCTATAGGTTTCTGCACTTGCTTTGTTAAATAATGTTTAAACGCGGGCCGAAATGCCTTGAACCGTTGAACGCCCGATAACAATTCATAATTCAACCGAAATTTTGTCGTTTCATCAAACCGCTTATTTGAGGATATAGACAATAACTCATCGAATAATGTGGCACGTAAGGGTGGAGCGAGATAATGCAAGTTGATGCCGTAGAAGCCGTCTGGTGCGGGCCCTACCATGATTGACAAAGGAAATGTATCATAATAAGGTAGGGTCTTACGATGCTTAGGGTTATAGAAGTACATGTACATGTTTCCGACACCGAAGCGCTGTCTCTTTTGCAGTCTACTGTCAGTTAACAACTTGTTACGGTTGATTGTGCCCATGTCCTTAATACGGCTCTGGAACCACTCTGCTGATTCTCTGGTACGTGCCGTGACACCTCCACGGAATGCAGCTGCTTGTAAATCTGAAAATATTGATGATGCCATAATTGTATTTATAAAGAAAATGGTTGACAAATGTGTCTAAGTGTGTTATAATAACTAAGTCGTGCCGGGGCAGGTTGGTATACCATAAGTTACATGATCTTAATACCTAACGATTTAAGGACAAATTCATCCCAAACGTAGAACTCACAACCATTATCCAATGCAAACTCAGTGGCCGCGGCCCATTTGGATTGATTCTTTGCATATGTCATTGATTCCCGTATGAACTTCTTGGTACGGCGAGCACCTTTCTTGGGTGGCTTTGTTTCCTTGTTTGGTTTAATCTCAATTATGAACTTCTTTCCCTTTGTATTCTCGAAGTATAGGTCGACAAAGTACCTGTGTCTTTTACGATCGGTTGCACAGATATAAGGTATAATCACTTCCTCAGAATTCCAATACTTTATATCAGGATTGTTATCGAGCCACTTGAATGCAGCATTCTCCCACGTTGAACGATAGACTATTTTGGTGTAGTCTCCTTTGTATTTCTTTTTGTTGATTGGTACGAACTTTCCAGAGTATGCCATATTGCCTTATAAATAAACACATAATAATAGTTTTATTTATAAGGAACAACCATATGCCATTAATCAACTTTGCAAACGAACGGCACCCAGCACCCACACGTTTGCAGTTCCCTTCTGACCTAGACAAGTCAGACTCGAGTTCATACATGAGGTTTAAAATTCAAGACGCGATTGAAGTGTCTGAAGTGATATTGCCAGTACCTGCTGGGTTGAATTTCTCCGATGGTGCTTCATATGGTACAATGAATCTTGGTGCTATTGGTTCTCAATTTAAGAACGGTGGCTCACTTACCGCGGGTGGATTTTTGTCGGGAAGTATGGACTCTGTACGTAGTTCAATTGATCGTTTTATCGATACAGGTGGCGGCAACATAGGTGGTGCAGTAGCGGCAGGTATTCTTGCAAAGGCCGTGCCAGGTGCATCATTTACAAGCGCGACCGAAGTATTTCAGTTCGCGAACAAACAAGTACTTAATGCATATACCAACGTGAACTTCACAGGTACCGCACCCCGAGCATATGCATTCGCGTTTAAATTGATGGCTTCATCAGCTGAAGAATCAAAGATTATTAAAGCAATTGAAGACACATTTAAATTAAATATGTACCCAGAAGAGACTGATGATTTCATCTTAAAATATCCTTCAAAATTTAAGATATCATTCTGGGTTGATGACAAGGAAAACGAATACATTGCAGCAATAGCGGAGTGTTACTTAACTTCATTGAATGTAACCTATAACGCCACGTCAAGTGTGTTCTTTGAGGATACGGGTGCCCCTGCAGAGATCGATATCTCATTATCATTTCAGGAAACTCGATCTCAGACACAGAATGACTTGATAAAACTTGAAAAGGAAAAGATTAAATAATATGTCATTTTTTAAACCATTTCCGTATGTACAATATGAGTTCTTTAATGATGGCGTTAAGACTCGCATCAAGGACATATTCAGATATATCAAGGTGCAAGATGAAGCTATAGATGACGCCAATGGGTATAAGTTCTATCAAATACATGATGGTGAACGCCCAGACGCATTATCATATAAACTTTATGGTACTCCAGAGTACTATTGGACTTTCTTCCTTATAAACGATACATTAAACGAAGGTTTGAGTGGCTGGCCTTTGTCGTCGCAAGAATTCGAGAAATATATGAATCGTGAGTATGAGGGAATTGTTATTAATACAAAACCCGTGATCGCCACCGACATATTTGGTCAAATAGAAATTCGAGATTCAATCGCGGGAAAATTCCAAATTGGTGAACTTGTGCAAGGAACCACCACTAATCACCGCGGTACTCTGGCAGCAAAGGACTCGAGGAGTTCTCAGTTAATCCTTGAGAATATTGAAAAGAACACCGGCACTGAACTTGACCCTATCTGGGTAAAAGCAGATTTGAATTTGCAAACCTTCGCACCACCTGAAAACCTCACTGGTTTGTTAACAGGGGATGTAGTCTCGAGCCATCAAGTGTTTGATAGACGTATAGCACCAAAATATTATATTGACAGCAATGGGTTGATCGTGGATAACGATACATTTTTCCCTTCAAATGTATCATCAGGTGGCAGTGTTGAAGGTGGTGTTCCCGACGATGAAACTATTATCGTGACCCATCGTGAGTACGAAGACGAATTGAATAACAAACGATCCGCCATAAGAGTCATACGACCTGAAAATATACAGGACTTTGTATTACGTTTCAAGAGAATATTAAATGAGTCTGTCTAATATATCGCCAACTTCATATAAGTTCTCTAAAATTGAATTGGAGAACTCACATGGAGACGTATGGAATATAACTAAATTGGTCACCGAGGTTGAAATAACGGAAAGCATATACAGTAAAACGTTGGAATACGAGTTTACTATATTGGATTCTGCTGACTTTTTTAACTATGTAAAGATTAGTGGTAATGAAAAGATAACTCTTGTAATGGAGAAGTTTGATGGCGCGGAAGTACAAGAGTACACAAGAGCCGCATATGTGACTGGGGTTCCTTTATATGCACGTCCCAAGAGCAATGTACAAGTTTATAAACTATCAGCGGTGTCTGAACACTTCTATCTTGGTAATATCACACGACTATCAAAGAAATTTCAAGGTTCTTTCGTGAACACAATGAAAAGCCTGTATAATGTTGAGTTGAATACTAAGATAGCATTTATTGAAGGTGGCAGCAACATAATCAAGGGTGTTTTCCCCAATATTACAGTTAATGATGCCATTGATATGCTTATGGTTCGTGCATACAATGAAAGGACCTTTCCGTACTATGTCTTTGAAACATTTAATGATGGTATTCATATAGAATCATTTAAAAGTATGATAGAAAATGTGAATGACGGTGTTTATAAGAATAGCGCTACATTTACACATCAGGCCAAAACTAAGATTGATGGAGACACATGGGATGAGTTGGATTATAACCAAAAGAAGTATAGAATCATCGCTATGTCGTCAGATTTGGGCTTTTCGAAGATCAGAAACGTTATAGCAGGGGTATATTCAAGTAGAACATTGTCTGTTGATGTATCAACTAAGACCTTTGCGACACACACTTTCAATAAAGATGGAAAGACTGTTATAAATAAAAATCAACTGTATTCCCCAAACTTTCAAATAAATGGTAAAGAGCTTGGTAAATTCAACGCATCTTATAAACTTATAAATAAAAATCAATTATCCCATGAGAATGCTGAGTCATATAACTCTAACATCGTCGAAATATATGGGCATATGCAATCCGTAGCGGAGAACATTGACGAAATGACCCACATAGTCACATTGAGTGGTGACCCTGCACTAAGTGCGGGAAGTATAATCGATATACTGCTACCACGATCAATCGATCCAGGCCTTGAAAATAGGCAGAAGATTGATGCGGAAGATTTATTTGATCAATATATGTCCGGCAAATATCTTATTATTAATACAGTACATCGATTTGTTGATAATGAATACACATGCTCATCAAAAATAGCAAGAGATTCGGTAGAGGTACCTATATGAATAATTTTAATTGGTTTACTGGTGTTATAGAAGACATTGATGACCCAAGAATGATTAATAGAGTTCGAGTACGTTGTTTCGGATTCCATGATGAATCAAAGACGTTGATAGGAACAGAAGATTTACCATGGGCAACTGTGATGATGCCATGTACTGCCTCGGGTATGTCAGGACTTGGTGCATCACCTCATGGATTATATGCTGGTAGTTGGGTCGTTGGATTTTTTCGTGATGGCGCAAGTGCCCAAGACCCTGTTATCATGGGTAGTATGATGGGAGAACAGGGAGATGCTCCAGATAAGAGTAAGGGATTTTGTGACCCGACAGCTACTTATCCAAAAACAGAGTATTTGAATAGAAGTGATGTTAATCTCCTCGCTACTGGTGTTAATATTATATCTTATCCTCTCGATAATACAAGTGCAGAACCTGCATCTCCATATGCCGCGGTATATCCACATAATAAAGTGACTGAAACCCCGACAGGCCACGTAATAGAGATTGATGATACTGTTGGTGCTGAGCGAATACGAATTAAGCACAGCTCGGGTACACTCGTCGAAATGCATCCCAACGGTGATATTGTACAAAGAAATGGGAACAAATGGAATATTACCACAGGTAACGACAAGACACATATCACGGGTTTGATGGAAGTTCATATCGACGGTGATTCGGTCGTAAATATTGGTGCTTCGTCTCGATTGCACGTTCTTCAAGACGCAGATATAGTCGTTGGTGGGAGTACCACGCTCACATGCTCTGAGACGACGATCACAGGTGATTTGGCGATTGGCGGTAGTATCGTCGTTGGTTCATCGATCCGGGCTGGTACGACAATAGACGCGGGTGGTGCGTTAAATGCTGCCACCGTTGATTCCGCTTTGACCAGTTTGGATGACCATACTCACACTGGTGATAGTGGTGGAAAAACTGGCCCTCCATCGTAATTAGTGTATAAATAAACATATGTCTACAGAAATATTAAGCGACAAGAGCGTAGTTAATGAAAAGAATCGTATAGTATCCCGCAACAAAGGATACTCCGATCTTGATTTGAAATTACGCCAAAATCCTCTCCATGGTGATATAGTCCCTTTACGAGATCTTGCAGCAGTAAAGCAATCAGTCAAGAATCTTATATTAACGTCTAAGAAAGAGCGCTTGTTCCAACCTTGGTTAGGTAGTGGTGTTCGCGATCTGTTGTTTGAACCAAACACCAGCATAACAATAGGTTCTTTAAAGCAGGAAATGTATCGTGTCATTGAAAAATATGAACCACGTGTTAGCATTAACTATATAAATATAACCAATAACGATGATACAAATACCATATTCGTATCGATAAATTTTACAGTAATCAATCTGACCGACGATGTTAGTGTTGAATTTTACATAGAGAGAGTACGCTAATGCCGAATTTGCTTAATGCTACCGAATTAGACTTTGATAAGATAAGAACTAATCTTAAAGAGTATTTGGAAGCACAAACTCAATTCAACGATTACAATTTCGATGGAAGTGGTATGGCCATTCTGTTGGATTTGTTAGCGTATAACACGCACTACAACGCACTTAATGCTCATTATACTATTAACGAGTCTTTCCTCGACTCTGCACAGATACGTGGTAATGTAATCTCTCATGCTAAATTATTAGGATATACACCAAGATCAACTCTCGGTTCGACAGTTTCTGTTGATATGGATATTATCGACCCAATTGAAGTGAATCTTGCAGTTCCGGCGACACTTACATTGCTTCGAGGAACCTCATTAACATCTGTAATCAATGGCGTAACTTTCCCGTTTGTCGTGCTCGATTCCAAGACTATTAACCAAAATAACGATGAATTTGGCATACCAAATGGAACCTTCACATTCAAAGATATCTCGATTAAGCAAGGTATTTTGAAAACTATTAGAGATAAAGTTGATACAACTGTTGATAATCAACGTTTTGTTATACCCGATCAAAATATAGACACCACTACCATGGTAGTTCGTGTGCGTGATAATATTGACTCTGAAAACTATCTTATATACAATAAGTTCACATCATTTATAAATTTAGATGCTGTGTCTAATGTGTTCTTCTTACAAGAAAACACTGGCGGTTCTTATGAAATATATTTTGGTGATGGTATTACAGGTTTAAAGCCATCGTCAAATAATATAGTAGAAATTGAATATATCTACTCCTCAGGTGAAGATGGTAATGGAGCTGGAAAGAATTCCGATAAGCCGTTCATTCTGGCATCTGAAATTGATGGTAACACCGAAGATAAAGTAGATATATCTATTTCTATATTGGGTGAGTTGTCAACAGGTGGTTCATTCCGCGAGGGATTAGAATCGATACGTTATAACGCACCGCTTACATTCATCACGCAGAATCGTGCTGTTACCGCAGATGATTACAAATCGATCATTATTAAAGAATATGGAGACATTGAAACTCTGTCTACATGGGGTGGTGAAAATAGTGATCCGCCTGATTTTGGTAGAGTGTATGTTTCGATCAAGCCAAAGTCGGGTCGTGTGTTGACTGCATCGGCCAAGACAGAAATAACAACTATACTTCGCGGTAAGAATGTTGTATCGATCGAGCCTGTATTCGTTGACCCAGAATATACTTATATAGCACTTGATGTGTTTTTTAAATACAATCCAAATCAGACCGACAGAACGAATGCTGAACTTGAAGCACTTTGTCTTCAAGTTATTACAGATTATAATCTAACATCTCTTCGTAGATTCAATGGTGTTATGAGACATTCTAACTTGTTGTCAACAATTGATTCGGCTGATGCAGGCATCATAAGTTCAAATGCTCGTGTCTATATGCTAAAGAAGATTAATATCAATGCAAAGGTTGTTAATTCACATATTTTGAATTTTTCATCTCCAACATATATAACGAAGGGAAGTTCATATACAATAAGTTCGACCACTTTTAAGATCAACGGAGTCGATTGCTTCTTTGGTGATGAAATAGATTTAGATAACCCCACTCAACGAATTGTATTTGTATACAAGACTATTGACGATATCGACATTAAAGTCATTCCAAAGGCCGGTACAATTTATCCGGATTTAGGTAAAGTAGTTCTTGAAAACTTCACACCAGATTCATCAATTGAAGTCAGAGTTACTATGACCCCGAACTCATACGACATTGCACCGAAACGTAATCAATTATTAGATATGGAATTAAGTGAAGTTAATATTACAGGTTCAATCGATAGAATTGAAGTCGCGGGTTCTGCTGGTGCCGTCGATTATGTAACTTCATCGAGACATAGATAATGGCGATTATCGAAACGGTTGCATCTTCCAGACGGAAAACTAAGGAAAACGTCCGAATTGAAGGGTTGATTCCTCTTGAGTTACGTGAGGAAGCCGAACTCTTGACTGAAATGTTAGATTCATACTACGATTTCATGAATCTTTTTGGTCACTTTTACAAATTAGCAGATCAATCGTTCTTTGCTACAGTAATCAATAGTCGTCTTATATTCCGTGGCGAATCAAACGACTATTTCTACGATATAGGGATAGCTGCAGATAATCCATTAACTATATTATATGACTCTGCGGGTAACGAACTTAAATTAGACCCATCTGACTCAGAATCGGAATCGCTAAACGACTACATTTTTCCGTTCATTTCAGGTACTAATAATCTTCCCGAAGCTTTGATTAACGAAGCCACTACATACGGTTCGTTGTTTATGATTACAGATAATAACTTGTCTGTGTATGAAAACGAACAAATACGTCTTGTAACTCCTATTATTAAATATACAGGTGATGCTCCCACTTATAGCATAAACACCTTACTTGAGAATAGAGATATTGATACGATTACAGATTTCTATCTTGAACAGATTCAAAAGGAAATAGCCGCGGCTATACCTAGAAAATTGCAGAGTGAAAAGAAACTCTTCTATAAGAACATTGTACAGTTTTATCGCGAACGTGGTTCTGCCGAATCAATTAATACATTTTTCCGAGTTTTGCTCAATGATGATGTTGAAGTAAAATACCCATATGATGATGTGCTAATACCATCGAATGGTCAATGGGATTTGTTAACTGATTCATTCAAAGACACCTTCAACGCCGATGGTTCAATTTCAGGTCAGGAATTTACCACAGGAAAAGCGATTGACAATCAAGGTTATCTTTCTGATAATAAGAGGATACAGGATTCATTCTTTTACCAGAGATTCTCATATCTATTAAGAACCGGAAGTAACCTTGAGTTATGGGGTGATACATTTGAAAAGTTGATACACCCAGCGGGTTTCAAATTCTTCGGTGAAATTGTCATATTCATATTTTTACTAAATAATGGCGAACTAGACGCACAAAGAATTAACTCGTCGATGCCAAAGAATAACTTAGGATTGGCTTCTATTAATGTTAATCTACTTATAAGCTTTATTGTCAGTACACGTTACCCCTCATTCAATGTTAGATTGTTTGAAAGTGCACAGACAGGTGCAGCAGTACTGAACTCTGGAGCTTTGGAATACATTGAATTCCAAAATCTTGGTTGGGGATACTCTGTTGCACCAACAATAAATCTATTTGGTGTTGGCGGTGTTGGCGCTACATTTGTTGTTACTATCGATAGTAATGGCCGTATCGTCGCGGACGGTGTTACAAATGCTGGAATTCCATTTGTATCTGTTGCGGCTAATGGCGGTAGTGCAGGCGGTAGTGCTTATACTTCATTTACAGCAACCGTTGATGAAAATCCATCCAAAGGTAGTATACAATCAATTAATGTGTCGGGTGGTATGAAGTTTGATTTGCTTGATATTCCGACAATCACTATAGGTGCACCAACATCGATTGATCCTGTTGGCACCCAAGCAATCGCGACAGTTGTTTTAGATCAATACGGCTACTTCGATACAATTACGTTGGATAACCCAGGTTCAGGTTATCAAATCGCACCGACAGTCATAATCGACAATGGATTTATGCCTGATGTTGTCACATCATCTAAGAAAGTTCAAATGGAATTGATGTTGTTGATGGAATCAGACCTAGGTTCTGGTATAAGTAACAGCTGGGTAGACTTGATACACTTTTTTGATAATACGCCAATGTATAATTATGGTGACATTACATTTGAAGCAATGGATAATGAAAAAAATACGATAATAGACCCAAATAGTGCTTTGGGAACATATATATATCAATACGACGATCAAAACTTCGACGGTGCTGCTGGTGTATATCCAACAGACGCAGAGTTTACAGCAATACCTGCTGCAGAAATCGATGGCGCTAATCACACCGCGCTACTAACTGATATATATTACAAAGTAAATAACAATATTACATAAAGAGAAAACAAATGCCTGCAATTGTAACAAATAGATTTAGAACAGAAAATGCTGGAAACTTCAGAAAGACCTTAATTGGTGCTGACGTGAGTGGTTCGCTTTCGTCTAAATACGTCTTCATAGGTAAAGGTGATTCATGGTCGGCCGTTGACGACTGGACAGCTACCGAGGATGATGATGCAATAGCTCCACTAGATCATCAAAAAGATCTATATGATGTACATGATAATTTAATCGCAATGAAAGCATTGTCTGCAGGCGATATAACCCATGTAATTCCTCGGCATGATTGGGTATCTGGGACTAACTACGTTGCATGGGATGATGAAGACGCTGACATTTATGATAAAGCTTTCTACATATTATCACTTCAATTCAAAGTATATAAATGTGTATTTGCACCATTTGGTGTTGCCGCAACATCTATGCCTATTCACACAAACACAGAGGTTGCTGTTGAAGAAGGTGATGGTTATATATGGAAATATATGTATACCCTACAGGCATTCGATTCTGAAAAATTCTTAACAAATAGTTTCATGCCCGTCAAAACTGTACGAAGTGTTGGTGGGGTGAATGATGATGAACAATTACCAACCACAGTGCCATTGGCTGTTGATAACAAAAGTCAATGGCTTTCTCAGCAAGATGCAATTACACGAAATCAAGGTGCTATTTACCGAATTGACATAGTACTAGGTGGAACATACACAGTGATGCCCACTTCATATACTATACTAGGTGACGGAACAGGGGCTATCATTGATATCGCTGACGTCTCTGATAATGGTACGAGTGTTACCGGTATAACAATTGACTTGCTAGCTAATATAGTTGATGGTGTTGGAACCAATATGGGTTCGGGCTATAGTAATGCAACTGTTCAGGCGAACGGTGGTACCGGAAGCGGTTTTGAGGCTCGTGTAATTATATCTCCTCCTAATGGGCATGGATATGATCCTGTATATGAACTTGGCGGTTTCTTCGCCGGGGTGAATGTTAAATTGGATGGAAATAATGACGGTGACGGTGACTTTATTACAGGTACTGCGTTCCGTCAAGTCGGTGTTATAACAAGCCCTCTTTTGGCTAATTCTACAATAGTAGGTAATTCAATCGATAATGTTACCCTATCTGGGACTAAAGGTGTCCAATGTGTTACAGGTGCTGTAACAGGCGCAGGCGCGACATTACAAAATGGAAGTCTTATTACGGGTGGAACCAGTGGTGCAACAGCAATAGTAGATTCATTTGACGCAGCTACAGACATAGTATATTATCACCAAAGCAAAAAAACAAACCGAATTGATTTTGTGATCAACGAAACGATCAGCGAAGCAATAGGTGCCACATTTACATTGACGGTTGAAAGTTCTGGGCCTGTAGTTGATGCAGAATATGAAAGATATAGTGGTGAAATTATATTTGCTGAGAATCGCGCACCTGTTAATCGCAACACCACACAGATTGAAGACGTTAAAATAATAATTGAATTCTAGGATATAAAATATGCCATTAACAACATACCCTTCGGCTCCCTTTTTCGACGACTTCGACGAAACGAAGAATTATCTGCGGACCTTATTTAGACCAGGTCATGCTGTACAAGCACGAGAGCTGACACAATTACAAACTGCATTGCAGAATCAAATTTCAAGATTTGGTGAGCATGTATTCAAGGATGGTTCTAAGATTATTGGGGCAGAACCTTCATATAACAATGTAGTAAATTATGTCACGGTTGCACTCACCGATAGTGGTGATTTCCAAATAATGCAAGATGCTTTAGACCTAGATATAGGTTTAACATTGGCGCACGCCGATGGTGTTACCGCTGAAATTATATCAATAGCAACTGAAGGTGCAAACCCTGTTACTGACCCAACCACATTTTTCCTAAAATATGTAACAACAAGTACGGACAATTTAAAGAAATTCTTCCTTGATACTGAAGTTTTAACTGTGGCTGGTGCTACATTGAATGGTACAGTTACCATTGGCGGCGTCGACCCTGCACCAGTAGGAACTGCAACAAGTTACACAATCACGGATGGTTTGTTTTTCGTAAATGGTAACTTTGTATTCTGCCCTGCTCAAACTATAATCGTAGACAAATATTCATCAACCCCGTCAAAACGAATAGTACTATCGATCAATGAAAAAGTTGTTACAAATACAGACGCAGGTCATAGTAATTTGGTTGACAATGCAAACGGTGCACCTAACTTTGCTGCTCCTGGCGCGCATCGATATGTGATAGAATTGGATTTGGCCATTGAGGAACTTGATATCGATGCTCAGGTAATCAATGCATATGTATTATTGGTTGTTGTCGAAAATGGTGTTATTCAACGCGAAGCAAGAACAACTGATTACAATGCAATATTAGACGTATTCAGCACTCGCACATTTGAAGAGTCTGGTAACTACACGGTTAACCCTTTTGGAATTTCAGTAGAAGAACACCCAACAGAACCTGCAACTAAGATGCAAGTAATTTTAGAACCTTCAGTTGCTTATGTTGAAGGTGTTAGAATTCAAACTATTGCTCCAACAAAGATTGATATCGACAGAGCATTGGCCGCGACTGATATAGAATATATTAATAATACTCGCGTATCAATGAATTATGGTAATTATGTAACTGTAACTTCAATTGCGGGAGAATTGCAAAATCTTGTCAATTTCTCTGAAGTTTTATTACGGAATTCTGGCGCAAACATAGGTACAGGTAGAGTTCGTGCGATTGAATATGTATCAGGCACCACCTACAGAGTATATCTATTTGATCTTGCATTCACCGGTCTTGTTAGTACATGGAATCAAGTATATAAAAATGAAACAACCAATGATTTTCTTGCGACGATTGCAACCCCTGGTTTACTAGAAGGCACTGAAAACAATATTGCTGTATTCCCATTAGCATATACCAGTGTAAAGACACTTGCACCTGCGGCATCTCCAGACGATATCGATTATAGTGTAAAGAGATTTATCACTGTAACAATGGCAGGTGGTGTTGTCAACATAAGTTCATCGAATCCAGAAGTCATTACAGAAATAACCGCCGTTGCCAACAACGACACTGGTGTTTGGGATAGCACATACGCATCTGTTACAGGTTTAGGTACTTCCGCGGTTCAATTCACACCAACATCTGGAACAGATCTTGATGTATATACAATTCAAGTCACAGTCAACAAATCAACTAGTGCGGTTGATCTGAAAAGTAAAACATTCACAAGCTCTTCAATTAATATCGTAACTCCAAATGTAACAGGTGGTTCAGCCGATAATTTAGGCGCGTCAAATAACATTTACGATGCAATTCGTGTTAATGCAATCTATATGTCTGGTGATGCGGGTACCAATGCCCTCGACACAGACACTGACATAACAGACCGCTACGTTTTAGACAATGGCCAACGTGATAACTTCTATGGTCATGTTCGTCTTGTATTGAAGAAATTTGTTCCTGCTCCTGTCGGAAGAATATTGGTCGAAATTGATCATTTTACCCACGGCGCTGGTGACTTCTTTTCTGTCGATTCATACAACACGGCGTTCATTGATTGGCATGAAATTCCATCACACATAAGCAACAGTGGTAATTTTAAATTACATAGTGTGCTTGATTTCCGCCCAACACTCAATAGTGCAGGTACTGGATTTATCGGTAATGGTAGTCTTGTTGAATTCCCTAAAGCAGGATCGTTAATGCGTACCGATATGGAAATATATCTTCCACGTATAGACAAACTAGTGTTAAGAAAAGAAGGTGCTTTTGATATCATCAAGGGGGTTTCTGCTCAAGAACCTCGCACACCTTCAGATTTAGATGATGCAATGGCAATCTATAATCTTAATATCGATCCATACACTGGTCTTACGTCCAATATTAAACCTAAGATTATAGATAACCGTCGATACACAATGCGCGACATTGGTAAAATTGACAAACGAGTTAAGAATTTAGAATATTACACAACATTATCTTTATTAGAGCAAAGTGTTCTTGGTGCGAATGTAACCGATGCATCTGGTGCTGAACGATTTAAGAATGGTTTTGTAGTTGATAACTTCAACGGGCATGGTATTGGTGAAGTAACCAATCGTGACTATGCAGTATCTATGGATATTAAAAATGGAATTCTGCGCCCTCACTTTCATCAGGATGCAATGAGTTTGAAAATTGATGAGATGGGTGGAACTTACACCACTGATACTCTGAAACACAGAAGTATTGTGACATTACCTTTTTCTAATGCGGGTCCTAATAGTGACGGCCATGTCGTTGCGATCAAGCAACCTTATTCGTCTACATTCGAAAATCTTATGCCTTTCCTTGTTTTCGATTATTCAAGTAATATTGAATTGAATCCTGAAAGTGATGATTGGGTTGACGTACAGACGCGACCTAATGTTGTTATCAACGACACTGGCACCTATGATGCGATTGCATTTATGGCAGAAGAGGCCGGAATTCTTGGAACTGAATGGAATGGTTGGTCTACTTGGTGGACTGGCGCTACAGTCAATGATTCGGTTGCAGAAAGAGTTATAACTGGTGATGTAGTTGCCGGTACTATCGCTACTACAAATACTACTACCACACTAACAACTCCTAGTTTGCAAAGCAACACAGGACTTCAGACTGAATTGAATTTCAATACGGTCCAA
>TARA_R110000851_G_scaffold258264_1_pt1 | contig 21703 bp, 18 predicted proteins | sample TARA_R110000851 | Tara Oceans TARA_R110000851 (sample SAMEA4397627) | marine metagenome | biome: Polar Biome; feature: [DCM] deep chlorophyll maximum layer (ENVO:01000326); material: water (ENVO:00002006), including particulate matter (ENVO:01000060) such as... | depth 17 m
CTGCGTCACGTACTTCCATACATGGTCAACACCGGAGCTTTCCCCAGTGAAGAAGAAACGAGTTGAGTTAGTGAAGCGTAAGCCTGTTAGTGTTGAGGTTGTGTAGAGGTTATTGGCACCCTCCGATTTCAGCCAATCATATCGACCATAGACTGCTGTAGTTGGGTTATAGGCTGTTGAGAGATCAAACTCCAGTAATCTATCATCATTTCGTCCAGCAAGAATCAACTTAGAGCCTGCGTCTGCAAAGTCAAAGGCTCGGAAGTCACTGCCATATGCTGTGAAGTTGTGAGAGGCTACTAGGGTCATGCCTGTGAAGGTGAACTCGGACGCTAGAGCGAACTCGTGCAAAATACCTGAGATGTCTAGTACAAAAGCCTTCAAACGATCTTCACTAACACGAATAGTTTGGGGGGAGGTCATCCAAGCACTTAGGGAAACGCTCTCGATAAGGGTTACAGTGCTCGTTACATCGTAACCAGTAGACAGGTTATACCTGTGTAGAGAGTTCGAGGCTGGGCCTACCACAGCAACCCGTTGTCCATCACTACGGAACTCTAGGCTGGTAGGGGTAGACTCCTCAGAAGCGACAGAGAAAGTACCATTGAGCACCTTTCCATCGAAGTCGTAAGCATCTCCCAGAGACCACTCAGTGATGTCATCCCCATTAGCACCAATGACAAACATCTTAGAGCCATTGCCATTAAGGTCTAGATCAGTGACAGAGCTTTCTGCACTTGAGATATCTACTCGGTCTGAGTAATTAGAACCATATACTGACCAATCCCCATTCCATCCACTATCAGGTGTGATACCTTGTTCCATGAGGGTTGTACCCCCTAGGAAAGTCCAAGCAACATGGCCCTTAATAGAGGAGCTTGTGATGTCTCTGGCTTGAATAGTTGCGCCACCATTACGGATACCACGAACAGAGCCATCGAAGGAACAGTTATCATCGTAGATAAACCCATTACGGGAACCGAACATACTAGCGTTGCCTTCGGAGATAGCTGGGTCAGTACCAACATTTTCGTAGCTACCAAACTTACCTGCGTAAGAACCCCCAATCGTGGCCCACACACCTCGACGTTGGGCACCATCCCAAACCGCTCCTGAGGCTGTACCAGCGTCATACTCTACATTAACTTCCCCACCAAGGACAAGAAGACCTGCACCATTAGGGTTAGCTCCGTTAGCACCAGTATTAATAACACCACTACCAGCTGTAAGGTTGAGGCTACCACCTTGGCCCACATAAATACCATTATTCCCTTGGCCCTCTAAATCCACTAGGGTGGAAAGGGAACCTGCCGTACCCCCATTAACTGAGTAGAAGTTGTCCGCAACGGGGAAGGAGTCGGTCAGGAAAGTACTATCCTCTGACACAATCTTAATAGCACTACCCTCAATACTCCCCAAAGAGGATGCAGCGCCCTCTTCGTAACCCGTTTCTAGGTTTACGTAGACGGTAGCACCATTAGTAACTTGGTAAGAAGACGCCTTGGTGAGAGCCTCTTGCAAAGAACTATATTGAGAGGGGACATTAAGAATTACATCTTCGTCAGTGGCCGAGACAAGAGTGATGGTATCAATACCCTCCCCCGCCACTGTTAGTCTACGAGTAGACAAGGTATCAACATTAAGAATGTCATTGCTATTCATATCGAAGTCGGCGTGCATCTCATTAGGAGCAGAGCCGTCTCTTGAAATAGTATTCTCGAAAGCAGTTTCAACTAGATCATTGTTGTTATTAATTACTGGGGTCGCTGTGTAGATGTTTGTTACATCTGAAAGGGTAGGCGCTTTTGCCATTTTGATATTCCTTGTGAGTAATTTATTTTGGTGTACCTAATAGCTTATCTTGTAGGCGTTTGATAGCAACTTCACCACCCGACCCCATTAGAAACCCAAAGGCTAGGTAGGCGTAAGGGCCAGTGTCATTAACAATATGATTAAACATCTGAGCAGCAAGGCCCCCCAAGAACATGGCAGAGATTGCTCCCCCAAGCCCTTGTGCAATCCTACGCTTCCACTCAGCTTCGGGGGTAAATAGTGCCCTAACTACCGCACCCCCGACACCGGAGAATACTAATAGGCTAAGTTCGTCTTTTATATTGTGTAGTAGAGACATTAATCCAACCACATTTTCTACAGGCTCCATAGCGCCCTCCTTAGAAATTATCTCTCTGCCCGTTTTCTGGCAGACATGCGATTGTATATAACGTAAGCACCAAAGCCTAGTAGAGCTACGGAGAGGCCCACTGAGAGGATACTCTGGGCTGACTCACTGAGACCCCCTAGAACACCACCGACTGCTGTAGCCACTGCTGTACCCCCTGCTATAAGCTCTTTAGACTTAGATAGAGATTTCAAATCTTCAACCTTATCAGGAACTCCGTGTGGTTCATCCACATCCTCTGATAGGAAGTATTCCATCTCTTCTGCACGACGCCTCACAAGGCCCCTCAGAACTTTACCACTTTGTTTATTCCATCGTGGAAGTTCCCTAGCAGCGCCTTCATAATCCCCAGCGTTCAGTTTACGAAGCAGGGTTGATTTGATAAAAGCTGTCTCCCCTACATTGAAAATCCAAGAAGCTACAGCATCGTATTGGTGTTGAGACATGGCGACATTAATATGTTTAGCCATGGCCTTCTCAACCCATGCAACATCTCGATCAAAAAGCTCTTGTGCCTTCTTCTCCGTAATGTACATACCCATCTTAGTTGTGTGTGTATGCCCCCAACCAATCGTGGGGACATCGTTAGGGGTTGGCATGTAAGCCTTAAGCTCTAGCTTTTCCCACTTCTTAATTAGGTTATCATTTACGATTTGCATTTAACTTCCTTTTTTATACTTAGAGACGAGGGAGACAACTTTAGCAGCAGCCTCCTTCTTCGTCACAGTACCATCCCCAGATTTATCTAGGCCAGCATTTTGTGTATAGGCTTTAGTGCCCTTGCGGAATAGCACATAGTCATCAGGCTTACCTGCTGCCTTAGGGTAGAGAACAGACATGTAGACATCAGAAGCATCTCCACCACGAATTTTACTTGCGTGTTGGTCGAAGTACTTGTCTACCCATTTCATCTGCTCAAGTCGAGACATGCCAGATAGGTTGGCTGTAGAAGTGCCCATACCTTTAGCTGTGGCTGCCATGAACTGAATCAAACCCGTGCCACTAGAACCTGCTGCATTTTTCTGAGCTGGGTCAAAAGAGCCACCTGTTTCAAAATCCATCACTGCTAGGAACACAGAGGGGTCAACCTCATGCTTAGCTGCAAGCTCTTCCACTGCGGACAAGAACTCATTATCTTCGGCAACAGCCTTGGGTAATGCTTTAATTTCAGCCTGTGGGAAGATGAAGTCTTCTGTCGTTAGGTCATCACCAGCGTCACCACCAGCAAGTTCTCCATCTCCCTCCCCACCAAAGATAGCCTCTGAGGATTCTTCCCAGATAGCTTTGTAGTCTGAACGACCTGCAAGATGTGCCTGAGCTTTGAGAGAGTTGTTGATAATTGGCTTCAACACTTTGTTCAGTCGTTGAGCTTCTTTACGAGCATCTGGACTATCTGTGTCGATAGCTTGGAAGGTCATCCCCCCATCAACACCAACTGCTTCTACAAGCTCACTGGTTGGCATTGCTATCCTACCTGATCGTGTAGGGGTAGCTGATCTTACAAAGACCCTAGACTTCTTAAACTCAGTCTCAATCATACCAGCCACTTCATCGTGGTAGTTGGTTTGAAGTACACTAGTTACCCCATCAGTATTTACGAAAGCCTCAGGGTTAGCTGTACGCGCTTTCAAGAAGGCAGGAGATGCCATCCAATCAACAAGAGCGATAGCTTTCTTAGGGTCACGACTAATACGACCTGCATCATCCTCAATACTGTCAAGCAGGTTGGAGATGTGTAGTGAGGCACTAGCAATTTTCTTCTCGTCCCCAGACGTGGCACCACGGGCAACATCGTCTAAGTACTGTTTCATAGCATTTTTTGTAGAGCTGTCATCAGTAAACACAGAGGGGGCTTCTACACTATTAGAAGAATCTCCGCCAGCCAAGAACTCCATATAGGTGTTGAGGGCTTTTGTAGAACGGTCATTAACCAGAATCTTAGCCAAACCTTCTTGACCAAACAATTCCTGTGCCGTAGCAAGGGCTGCAATATCTGGGTTAGCAAGAGCTAGGGCTTTTTGATTGGCCATTGTTCTTTCGTTACGACGCTTAAGTTCCGCATCCCCAATCTCCCCAGAGGCACGAGCAAGGGCATCTGCTTCCAAACGATTGAAGGTTGTCTCTAAGGTGGACTTCATACTAGAGTCAACATTACCTAGAGTGGCAGCAGTCTTTGCTTGCCAACCTGTGTAAGTCTCTCTGATGCGAGTCATCTGATCTGCCTCAGACATATCACTATTGATAATCTCATCGTATGTGCCTTTGAGGGCTAGGAACTCTGCCTCTGCTGACTCAGACACTAGGGTATTCACAGACTCTTTCTTCTGTTCTTGTAGCTCTGCTCTACGAGATGATGTAAGGGTGTTAATCTTAAGCTCTGTATCAATCGTGTCCATACGTTGCTTGTGCTTTTCAGAGGCTGCAACAGCAACCCTAGCAGCTTCATCAGCCCTAGCGAACTCTGACTCAGAAGCAGTGGCAGATACTAGGCCAGCCCCTACCAGTTGATCCTTACGGGCGATCTGCCGTTGTTCTTCTTTAGTCCCATCAGCAGCAATCTTACCACCACCTGACAAACCCATAATAGAGGATTGAGTCTTTAGGAAGTCATTAGCCATGAGGGGGTTTGCATCAATAGCCTTAATTAGGTTTTGACGGAGGACTGTTTGGGCAAAGGCACTAGACCTCTTCCCCTGAGCCACAGAGTCTGCAACTAGAAGCTGTTGCTTTGCAAAGTTAGAGATGGCAGCTTGATTCTGCGCAGCCTTATTTACTTTTAATATATCCCCTACATTAGAAACAGTTTTACTAACAGCCTCAATAAATACGGGGTTCTTTGTAGCACCTGCGCGGGGGCTGGCAGCAGTTGCCATTTCCCCCACATCAGTTGCGCCAGCACCAAAGTTAGCTGCCATCTGTATCGTCCTCTCTGTGTTTCATAAGCTCTACAAGAGCATCTCGTCTTGACCCTGCTGGGAGTAGATTAATAGTTTCCCAAACATCGTCATCAGTCTCAAAGCCCATCTGTTTAATGATGCCAGAGACAAACTTGAAGTTACCCTCCTCAGCATCTTTCTCGATCATACGGGTCATTGTACTAATGACCTGATCCCTATCTTCTCCAAACACTTCCCAAGCCTCATTAAGAACACGTTGTGCAAGATCAAATTCTCTTACACTGTCATAACGACGAGCTAGGTGACGTTTAGTTTCTTGATACCAAGCTTGTACATCATCAGGAGTGTAGCTCGAATCACCAAACTTCTTCTCTGCGATGTGTCTTGCACCCTCTTCCTCTTTCGTCCTGAAACCAAAGGTTGTGGCAATCGCCTCAATCTTAGTCACATCCTCATCAGTAATCCTACCAGTACTTGACATCTTCTTCCCATACTTATAGGCATAGTTAGCCTTGAAGGAGTTAGATAGTCCAGAGAATAGGTGCATGAATGAAGAGGCTACATCAGTATACTTAACCTCTAGCTCTGGATCATTGTAATCCGCAGCAGGGACGAAGTATTTAAAGCCTGTAGTGAACGCATCTCTTACACGAGGGCTGGCACCGAACAACATAGAACCTGAGGGACTGTCTAGCAGAATCTCTGGGATAGATGTATTCAGTAGGGAGACGAAGGTGTTCCCAAAACCATAGGCTTCTGAGGGAGCAAAGTCCCCAAAGTCTATAGCCTGTGCTTCCCCACTCATCTTTGTGAGGCCAGCATTAAGGGTTGTATCAATCAAACCATTCTTCACTTTGTCTTTTGTATCACTTGGCTCTTTCCCAAAGATGGCATCAGTTGCGAAGGTCATAACACTCGCATCCATCCCAAACATAGCTACACTGTAGGCAAGCAGGGAAGATTTTTGTAGGGTTGTTAGGTTACGATTGGTAAAGGCTTGTATCAAGGCTTTGTGTTGGAATGAGAGAAACTGTGTAGCCACTGCCAAGGAGTTTTGACTGTAAGGCATCTCTCCCGCACGGTTCATACTAAGTGTAAAGGACCGAGCCTCCCCTAAGATTTCATCCTTAACGGATTGCATCTTCATATCTTTACCAGCTTTGATAGCCTTATCCCTTGCAGACAACCAAGCAGACAAGAGAACATCTTGTTCGGCCCAATCGAAACCTACCTTCTGTAGGTAGTTCAAAGGAGTTGCAAGCTTATCCCCAACAGTTTTTAAGGCTGAGAAATCTGCAAGGTGTAGCAGGTCATCTCTAATAAGGGTGTGAGCATCCACTGCCTCGATAATACCAGCATCCTTTACTTCGTCCCACAAGTCCACATACTTCTTATCAACTTTTACGCCACTCTGAGCAAGCCTCAAGTTAGACAAATCCTTGACCATAGAGGTCATTGCATACTGGGGATTGTGTGCCCCCAACATTAAAATCTGTCCACGCTGAATTAGTGCTTGTCGTAGTGGGTTAGCTGAGATGAAGAGCTTAAAAGCTACAGTCTTTGCAAACTGTGTTGGAGACCTTTTAGCTGCACCAAAGGCTACCTTCTCCCCCATACCAAGGCCCATCTTACCAAAACCATCAGCGGCTGCTAACATAGTGGCACGATAGGCTGTGTCTACGTGGTTGATGTAACCATTCTCCAAAGAAGAGATGTAGTTATAATTAGATCGTGCATCCCCAACAACTTTAGGCGAGGCTCCATCTCTGCCCTGAACCCCTTTAATAGATTTAGGGGTGTCAACTTTACCAGTCTTAGGGTTGGTTGGGAGGTTAAGATCATCTGCATATTGCAGCATCCAACGCTTCTTAGCCATGTCTAAGTAGTTCCTCATCGAAACTCTTTGGGATAGGTGTTGGATTTGGTTGGCCACAGCTTGTAGGGGGTCTTTTAAATGCTCTCTTCCCATGCCTTGCAGGTTGTTAGCCTCATCACCGATAAGACGTTTACCACGAAGACGTTGAGACGTTAGACCAGAATTGGCTGAGACGTTCCAAGCACCCTCATCAAACATTGCGTTAGTAGCTGCTTCAAACCGTTTATCTTTTCTTGAGTCATATGTTAACTTCATCTCAGCATTAGTAAGCTTATCTCGCCTCTGGATTGCCTTGAGGATGTTGTCAGCCTCTTTAGATGTTTGGGTTGCAGCAAATACTTTCTCTCGTTCAACTCCGTCAGCATCTATGTATTTCTTGTAGACAAATTTGTTTGCATCATACATGACGGGGTAGTAGCCTTCACGATAGGACAAAACCTTTTCGTCATTGCGCAACACTCTGTTATAACCCCCAGCAGGGACGTTAGGTGTAATCACTTTGCTAACCCAGCGTCCATCGACTTCGATAGGCTCTAGCAGCTCCATGACTTCCCCACCTAGGGCGTACAGTTCATCCAGCTCTTCTGAGGTCTTCCTAACCGTTGTACCAGAGACAGCATCGAAAGCTGTTCCACTAGCACTAGGACGGTTGACAGGACGTCCCATAAGAGTTGTGTCAGAGTCCTTGTGAGTGAACACACGAACACCTCTTGAACGAAGGCTTTGAACCATATCTTCATTAGCTGCGTGCCACATAATATCGTTAGCACGACGCCAATCTTTCAACAACTCGATCTCATCTTTCCCAAAGCCTCTGGTGTATAGGTCAGCGACGTTAAGAGGGGTGCCATTGAGATTGGCCTCGTTGATATAGTCAGTCATCAATGCACGACGATCTTTGGGCAGTTTCCCATAGCCTTCGTTGAACTCCAAGAATTCGTCTACATAAAGCTTCTTAATACCAAGTGCCCTATCCACTGCAACAGATGCAGCGTTAACAATACGGGGGTGGATGACAGAGGCAGAGTCTAGTAAGTTTTGTACAACAGAGCCTTGCCCAGCAGCAGCAAAGAAGGGTTTGTCAATACGATCTACCCTCTGCACAATACCAGCGATAAGGCCGGGAGCTGTTGTGAGGTTATCTAGCTCAGCAGCAACAAGATCAAAATCTTCTGCTCGCACACTATAGTCAAACTTCATGCCAATAGCGTAGTCAATTGCATCCAAGTCTTCCCCAGTTGCGCCAGCAGCTTTAAGGGCCATCTCAGCATGTAGGTCAGCTACAGGAGCTTCTACCCACTCATCACCCCTACGGGCAAGGATGGAGAAGTGCTCAGGTGTCAAACCGTAGTTACGGAAAGCAACCTCTGCTGCCTCAATAGCATCCGCAGGAGACTCAAAGCCAGAGTCCATAGGACTATACCGAGCAGTGAAGCCTACAGTGTCATTGGGGTTTCGCCTAATAGACATACTTGAAGGGTGCATAACCATACCACTAACATTCTCTAAAGAGTTGCTAATCTTGGTACGAAGAGCTGACTTCTCTGTGTCTGAGAGAATTGTGTTGCCACTACGACGACGTGCCCTTTTGATACGATCAGGTTCGTCTACAGGAGTCATCTCCACTTTGTTAGACATGTTGCCCCCCTCGATCTGAGGTTCTGGCAGAGTGTCCTTAGCTAGAGCTTCTTCCTTAGTCGTGCCATACAAAGCTTGTGCAGCCTCATCTGTTTCATCTGCCAATACCTCTTTGTGCATCTGACGGGACAGCTCAGGGTTAACATCTTTGACGATCTGTGATGGAGCAGTGGGAGTTACGTCTGTACGTACAGCGTGAGTCTTAGCTTGTCTCTCCACCTTACCTGCTGCAATATCCATAAGGTCGTTGTCTATACGTCTTACAACATTAGCCACTTTGGCGGTCTTTGCCGTACTACGAATTAGTCCACCGATACCAAGGATATCTAAGACAGAGGTGACGTTATCGAAGTAACGCTCAAAGTCTGAGTACTCATTTTGGATGAGCATATTCTGCAAGGTCTCAATTGTGGCTAGGTCATTACCATCAGGCAACACCATTGTGTCACTGTCTTGAACCATATCAGCCAAGGCTTGAGCCATCTCTGCACGCTCCTCAAGAGGACGTCCCTGTAGGTAGTCAAACACTTGTTGTTTCTGTTGGCCCAAGAAGTTGGTGTCAGACTCGCCCTTCATATTCTTCAAGAGACGATCAAAGTGAATCCACTCTGCAAAAGGGGCCATCAACTCTACCGAGTCTTTGACAGTGCCCAACACATTTGTATCTGGGGTCATGCCATTAACTAGGAGGGTCATCTCCCTCTTGTGCTTATTAGAGGCTTGCACAGACTCAAGGAAGAGGTTACGACCCTCTGCCGAACGTGCATCCTCATCAGGGCCACTGTCAGCGACAACAGCCTCTTCGGCTAGGGCATCTAGGGTGGAAGGCAGGAAGTCCCCTGAGAAGCCCTTGTTGGCCCCCTCAAAGGCTTGTGTCTTCTCTTGGTCACTCGTGTTAGGGTTGGAGACGATATCAACCAACCCCACTTGAGCATCATCAAACAATTGCTGACGAATCTTATCTTGCTTGACAATAAATTGTACTTTGTCCTCAGGGTCGAGTAGTTGAGCTTTAGACTCTTCGTAATCCTCCCTTGAGCCAGTAGAAAGAACAGTTTGTCCTGCTGCCAGTTGTGAAGCCGACCGCTTGTTAATAGGAATGGCTTTTGAGGGCTGATCCTTGTAGTCTTCTATCGTGAGGGTTTCCCCACTAAAATCTTTAACTTCTAGAACCAACTGTTCTCTCCTAGTTTAAATTAAGCCTTTGTTGTGGTCATCCCACATACCAAAACCTTGTTGTGCTAAATCACCAATAGCTCCGAAGGTCTTTGATTTACCAACTGCATCAGCTTCTTTTTGATTAGCTGCACTAATACCTTGGGCAACCCCTCGTTGTGCAGACTGGGAGGCTTGAGCTGAGGCAAAGTTAGCCCCAAGGGCAGAGGTTGCTCCAATTTCCCCAGAGCTTCCTGAGGTGCCTCCTGTTGTAGAGGCTTGGACAAGTCGTGCCCTGCGGATACGTTCTTCTTTAGCTGCCCTACGTTTAGACAACTTATCTTGAATATTCTCTCCTGCTGTCTGAACAGCCTGAGATTCTCTTCGTGCTTTAGCTGCCTTACGGCTCTGTACTGCTTGAGCAATACCTGTGGCAGCACTTACGGCCAAGCTTAAAAGACTTACTAAGCCCATACTATATCTCCTTTGTTAACCAAGAGCCAAGCCACCCAGAATCCTCAAGGGGGACAACCTCATAACAAGGCTCCACCAAACCCCAAAATCTTACAGTCCTTTCGTTAGAGGTTGTTGCAAACACTACATCGTAGCCTTGTGTATAACAACCAGTCTTGAAGTCTTCCATAGATTTTTGTAATTCTTTGAGGGTGGCTTTGTTAAACTTTATGATTTCTATATGTAAGAAGACTAACCCTTTTTCCAAAGAGCTAGTCAACTTAAACGTTTCTGTTTCCCACGAAGGTAGGTTATTCAGAGGTGGTTGCTTCAATATTAAACTCCCACCCATAAATCCTCATACCAAAACCTTCTACACTTTCCATCCTAAATGCAACAGCTCTTCCAGAACCCCTAATCTTATTCCTAGTAGCAAGTATGCCACCACTATTAGAGTCTCTTTGTTTTCTGTACACCTGTCTTGGACTAGACCACTTACCCCCAGTATAGTCCGGGGACCAATTCCACTGAGTTGTTAAGATGCATTGACTATCTAAATCGTCATCACCCCCTTGATGGAAGTAGATTGTTAGGTAGGGGACATCCTTACGGAGCCTAGCATCCCCACCTGATACAGACCCTGTAACAAGTTTAGCAGGAGAGTCTGTAGGAGAGCCTAGTCTTGACCAATCATAAGGAGTGTCTTCCCTGTTATATCGGCCAAAGGTATAGGTTGGGTTATTTCCGTAGCTTAGGATAATTGTGTAATAGGCTGTTGTAACCCCACGTCTAATCGTTTGTGGCTTAGTGGTGACTGACTCCCCCGAAGCGGTAACAACTGCTCCTAAGGAGTCTGTGACGTCTAGTGTCAACGCACTGTTAGGACTTTGCCCCCCTACGACAGAAGAGATACCTCCAACCCCTGCGGGAAGGACGACCTCATTCTTAGTGAAGGCAGGGTATCTTAGGTTAAAGATTAGCTCATGGCAAGTGTCCTCACTACCATCAGGCGGTCCCCATAGCCAACGAATAGTTGTGTTGTTGGCATCATAGTAACCGACAGCCAATTCTTTATACCCGCTATCTATAGAGTCGTAGTGAGTTTGGATAGTGTCTTGAGTTAGGTTATTACCTGCCCAAGAACCTAAATCATCTTTCCCAACACTGTAGATACCATCTTCGGCCCAATAGACTAGGCTACTCCCGTTGGTTACAGCAGAGGTTGTAGATAGGCATCCACGGTCACTAATCTTATACACACTATAGCCAGTAGCTGTGAAGGTGTTCTCATCAGTACCAACCACCCTCCAAATACCATTCTCTGCTAGTACGAAGAGAGAGGAGTCTACAGGAATTAGTGCCTTGATGTTATAGGCCCCATCAATTTTAATGAAGCCCCCATCGGTATCTACCAAGTCAGGGTCTTCAATCGAGGTGGGGTCTGATGCCTGATAGCATAGATTGATGCTAGAGGATTGTTGGACAACTTGGCTAAAGAGGATGTAGGCAGACATGTGAGGAGATAAAGAATCCCCATCAACCACCTCAGAAGAAAAGCCTCCGTACCAAACTCGACCAGCATACTGAGCAAGAACCTTAGCTCCACCCGGAGTACGATCCTCAGAGAGTCCTGAAACAAGCTCTTCTAGGGCTGGGTAAGTATTTTCCAAAGAGGTGGCAGCCGTTGCCCTAGATGCCCCACGACTAAGGGCGTTAATAACAAAGTAACCAGTAGGTGCCTTGGCATTACTTGGGGGAGATTTATACATCGTCTGACCATGAAATCTTTCGACCTCTCTATCAGAACTCCTCTCTGCGTCAGCAAAAGTAAACTTAACTGCGTTATCTGCATTAGAGGGATATAGGGCACTGCCAATATCAGCTATAACCGCATCTGAAAACTCTTTAACAGGATCAACTAAATCTAAGTTGTTCTCACTATCCACCCTAGGTAGGGCGAAGGTTTGGTTACGTAGGTTGTATAAATGCTTCTTAGGGAGGGTTACAGGACGAAGCTGTACATTCTCAGGAGCGTTTAGGTCCACCCCACTAAGGATGGATTGTACACCAAATAAATCCCTAATAAGTAGGGGAGAGGTTGCACTAGAGATGTCTGTCCCATCATAAGTGAGAGTATGTACTTCACTCTCTCCTGTAGCGATAACTAGGATGCCATCCACAGAGGCAAAGCCATATGTGTTAGAGAATGTGTCTGTGGCAAACGTCTGAGAAAATGTGGGGGTGGTGGACACAGGCAATATGTTTAGGTCGTGTACAGCAACGTAGTTACCGATTTGCACAACCATAAACTCTGCATTATTATAACCCCCCGGATTCTCCCAACGAAATTGGTTACGCCCAAGAGTGGACGCTTCTTGTAGGTCAATGGGGGCTGTAGCAGCAATGTAACCTACTTCTAGGTCAAACCCATTACGACGAATCCTTGATCCATCCCTACCAAAATCCATGTTCACTTCGTCAATAGAAGAGGCGACAGGGAAAGAGAGGGGGTTTGCTTCTGTGTTCAAGCCCCCAACAAATTGGTTAACCTGTACTGGAACTCTTTGTCTTTTTACCACCACGGCCACCTTTCTTTAAACTGTTGAGGTAGACATCTACCCCTTGCTTAGCTTCTGCGAATGTTGTATAAAGGCCCCTAAGGGGTAGAGGGATTGTTCCCTGCCCCTTAGCCTTAACCTTCACCATAGCGAAACTACCTGTTAGGCCAAGGTTGTACCCCTTGTACTCTTCTTGTCGAACGTCCATAATTTCTATACCTAATACCCCCAGCCACTGTCCAAGATTTTTGGCTCAGGTAGCGGGATTGTTTCTGTGCCTCTGTCTCAGATTTCATATCTTGAAACTGACGAAGCTTAAATTGACAACGACTAATACTTTCCTCAAGAAGTAATGAGAAAGCATCTGCGGGGAGGTCTGGTACAAAACTATCTTGTAGTAAGAACTCTGGGATGATATACCCTTGAGCTTGGAACTTACTTTGTTGTAATGTATTATCTACCAATGCATCATAAGAATCAAAAACAAGGTTCTTATCGTCGAAGGAGGTGTAGAAATCAGGAGCCTTGTCTGTCAAGAGGAGTAGTTCGATACCACTATCGTCTAATACAACATCGACATTAGTTTGTGTGTTGTCCCTGTAATTAGTTTTACGAAGGAAGTCATCGGGGTCACACCAAACTACATCACGATAATCCTTTCGTGCTTCCCCAGTCATAGCCTTGTTATACCTAACAGAGATAAGCTCTTTAAGGTCATCTCTGATTGTCATGTGTGTTGGGAAGTTATTATCCGACCTTGGCCACAGAGCAACAGCTCTGCGGGTGTGAGGCCACACAGTGTGGCTGACAATAGCGTTGTAAGTAGACTTAACAATAGAGGCTACTTGCTCAGACTCTGGTGTATCCGAAATAGAGTTAACTTCATCCCCATCCATATCTGAGAGGATGGTTTGGACAAATTCTAAAAGTGTGTTAGCCATAAATCCTCCTTAAACTAAGATTGGTTGACGTGGGACAGTTCTAACATACCAACCATTAACAACAACACTATTGCCCGCAGCATCTGAGAACATAGAAACCTTAGCTAGGTTACCTAGGGTGTTAGCATCCCCCATGTAGATAGAGGTCATTATTGTTTGCTGGTAAGTCCCAGCATCTTTTATAGGGGCTGTTAGGATGTCAAGTGTGTAGGGAGACCCTCCAATAGCTAAGTCCATAGCTAGGATGATATCATCATTGGCATTCACTGTGGTGATAGTTAAATCAAACCTGATGTCTACAGTGTCCCCTAGTTGTAGGTCAGCCTCAGCCCAATCAAATCTGTTAGTAGAGATATTCCAAATATCCCCTCGACCATCTGGAAGTTTATAGGTCTTACTAGTCACTGCTCCATCATTAGTCAAATCTACGAAAGCACCACTGGTCAGGGCTTGGGCTGTACCTGTGTCTGCGTAATCTTCAAAACCTTGCGTATAGAGAGCTTTCCAAGTGCCGGAACCTGCTCCATCTGATACGTAAATCTTATTCACTGCTGCGGAAGCTGCCCCCTTGGGTTCATGTAGCTCAGCTCCTGTAAGGGTGTTGTGTAAAGCCATTAAAGCCTCCTTAAATACAAATAAAGGGGAAGGAGCATGGCCCCTCCCCCTTGATAGTTACACCTTAATGTAACGGATAACCAGACGAGCTTTACCTGCATCTGTTACCGTAGGTGACGTACCACCTAGGGCGAGGCCAACATTGGTGACAGCAGTTAAGCTATTGGTCCATGTACCTGCCAGTGCGGATGTTAGGTTAGTGACACCAACAACTTCCAGTTGAGATTCTGTAATGGTTACGCCATTAGTAGCCTCAGTTGTTGCCGTACCAACATCTAGGACTGGGGATGTACCGCCAACCACAAAGGCTTCCGAGACCTCTAGGTAGACGTCATCAATGAGTGCCCCAGCGGGGAGTTGTGGGGCGAGTAGAGGGAATACCTCATTGCCCACAAGCTCTCCATCAAGATCAAGGGTTAGCTCATTCATAAAGCCTTCGGTTGTAGTTGTACCCTGACCCTTACCCACCTTACGTGGGCCGAAGTGATTAGACACTCCATAAGAGTCAGCAGTAGTTGCGCCACCTGCGTAGCCGAATTTAGTTTGTTCAAAAGACATAATCTATTCCTTATGCTGTTGCTGTAGGTGAAGTTGCAATGCAGAACAAGGTATCAAGTCGTTGAATACCAAATCCATAGCGTGAGGTTGTCTGGAAACGATCAGCACGACGCTCAAAGTCTCGATCACCAGTCACACTAGGTTGACGTCTCCAAGCACCCATCACAGGTTTTGTCTGATCGTCAAGAATACACATACCGATGTTAAACACCGCATCAGCGATTGTAGTTGTACCATCGTTAGCCGAGCCACGTGCAAGGCGGTTAGATGTCATGATATCCCAACCAAACCAGTTGTTGATAAAGGCCATACCAGATGCCAAACCACGTTCCATGATCTGAGCAGCGAACTGCGTTACATCATTAGTGATAGACACTTTCTTATTGAGCGTTGCTTCAACAACAGGGTCAACAATCCAGACACGTCCTGTAGCAGGTACGTTAGCTTTATCAGCAGCAAGTCGCATATCAATCAGCATATCAATATCAAAGATACCGTTTGTGATTGGGGATACGAGGAAGTGACCGAAGCCATTCACTGGTAGGTTAGTCGTAGCTGCAACGAAGGGAGCTGCTGCTGTTTCGAGGAAATCCGTTTCATAACGCTCTTGCAAAGCACGTGTAGACTCAGTAGCACGAGCAGCCATAAGCTGTTCAATCTGAGCACCGTCTTCACGAAGGTCGTCGGAGACAGCCCAAGCATCACCGATGTACTCAGTAATTCTAAACGTGATCTCGCCGGATTCGATTGGGTTGTAAACCAGAGGGACGTTCTCTTCACTCTCTTGCAAGGTGACTGTACCGATGGTCTTGATGTGCAGTGTGTCGCCCATCATAAAGTCTGCTACGTTCCGATAGAATGTATCTGGAAGCAAACCATCATGCAGGTTCATCAGGATGAAATCAGAATACTGTTCTGCTTCGATAAACGCGCGTGTATTACTTGTTAGTTGCATCTTCTACTCCAATGCGTTATGGTGTTACGCCTAGACGTGCATTTGTGTACGCCTTAGACTGATTGAACCTTTCAGCCACTTCCTTAGAAGTCAAGCCACCCCGTGTAGTTCCTTTGTCGAACTTAGGGATTGGATTACTTTCCGAAGGGGTGTGTGGTAGGTTCACTGAGGTTTGTGAAGGAGCATTTGATTTAGGGGCACTATTACCCAGAATAGCCAGTGCCATCTTGGGGTTTGATTGTGACAGCTCACGAAGACCTGTTACTGTTGTCCCTAGCTCAGTTGCCCTTTGCTGGATGAACGAAGAAGACTTATCTCCATACATCTCAGAAAGCTTCTGCGTTACTTCTGACAAATTTCTTTCTTGCTGAGACTGTGCGTCTCGCTGTTGCAATTGATTTTGTAGAAGCGTGCTAACTTCCTCTGCACTCAGTCCTGTAGAAGTTTGCGGGGTCGCCACTTGTTCTGGGGTCTGTGCGGGTGGGTTCAACTTATTTACAAAGTCATTGATGTTGCCCATCTTCGTCAACTCGGTTTCCTGTTCAATACGAAGACGTTGCTCTTCGGCTTTTTCTGCCTTGAGGGTCTCAATAAATTGCTGGGAAGCAGCGAGTGCGTCGAGGGCTGTGTCAATATCTTTATACTTAGGCTGGCCCTGCTCATTAGTAATCTTATTCAGCTTGTCAGCGAATGGATCAGGGTTTGAGCTAGGTGGGGTCGCCACCTGTGTTGTCTCTGGTGTATTTGTTACTTCTGTAAACATATCGTTGTCCGACATGGTATCTCCTGTTGGGAATAAGAACGAAGGAAAGGGATAGCCCTTTTACGATTGCCAACCTTCGTCTCGAACACTAGTAAACTTCTAGAACGTCTAATAGACTAGACTAATGCTCTTTGTTTGTTTATATTTAATAACTATAAAGAATAACTAATTTCTAAAACTTCTAAGTTCTTCTCTAAGGGTTACTTATATATACTGTAAAAAGGGGTGATTTGTCACAAATTATTATTCAAAAAGGCCAATTAATTTCTTAAGGGCCTTAATCTCCCCTATTTTCTCTGCTTGTTGATAGGCCCAAGCTGCTTTCTCGTAGTCACTTGAGTCTCTCATGCCCTTGTAGATAGCCTCTGCATCCGCTTCAAGCAGCTCTGTGATTCGTTTACGGAGTCGTGCAGAGGACAGGTACTCTTGATGTACCTGAGCCTTAACACCCTCCTCAAGGTTATTGAGCAGTCGGGTCTTCATTCTCTTCGTTCTCCATTTGGTTAGCCATCATCTCTTCTGGGCTTACTTGTTCGTTCATAAGGTTATCTTCCTCAGCCTGAGAGGCTAGGGCTTGTGTCTCTTGTTGCTCCCCAATCGCTACATTAGGTGCAAAGATTTCATAACCACGAAGGTCTACAACATCACTGATGAACTGTGTAAGAGCAATACCAGATGTGTGAGGAGCAAGCTTCTCTGCGATTGGAGAGCTAAACACCCCAACAAGGTTCTGCAACTCTTGGGCACGTTGTGCGAAGTGTCTAGCACCTACTGGACGAAGGATGCCATTAGCTGTAATATCCTCTTTACCAATATCTCTAAACTCTTGTACACCTAGGTCGTTGTCGATAACACGAATGACATCTGCGATAGGGAAGTTACGATGAGCTTCCTCAAGCATATCATTTAGAATCTGCTCCATAAAGATTTCAAACTGAGTAATCTTTTCTTGGAAGATACGACCAGAAGCATTCTCTAGGGATTGGACCTCGAAGGCTGTCTTCTCCCCCGGAGTACGAATCCCCATAGCTTCCCTCGGAGCGCCCGCATACAGCTCCATACGAGCCTCAATGGCTTCTACGTACTGTAGGGTAGCATAGACGTCACCGAACTGCTGAGCCATCTCCTGAACGTCTCCGCCCTCATCTAGGTGGATGGTTTCATTAGGCCCCCAGTTAAAGGCTTCGACATCCCCGATAACTTTCTTAGGTGGCATGACTTTAAGATCAAGTGCGTTACTAACCATGTTGATGTAATGGTCAAGCATGTATTGCATACCAACCAAGTTATCGAGTGGACCCATTGCCCAGAGGTTATCTGGACGTAATCTCCAACCAACATGACGAATAGCAGGGGCACCACTGTAAGTAGGGATGGGGACGTTACGAACAATAAGAGACCTATCAACAATAGTAATCATACGGTTTGTCATCATCTCCCCTGTGTGAGAGTCATGATAATCCCCGTAGAACTCTAACACCTCAACAGTATCAGAACCAAAGTACTCTTGGATGGAGCCGAAGCCATCTACTTCGTACTGAGAAGCTTTAACCCAATCTTCTCTAGAATAGCTCAAAGAGGCTGCGTGAAGGCGTTGACGACGATCAAGCACTGCTTCCCAGTCAGACTGTCCGGGGGATGTACTGGTGAGCTTCCTGAGTGCTCCTAGGGTGGTCACAGAACGAATCACCTTAAAGGTTTCCTCAAAGGCAGTGGCCAAGGGGTTAAACACAATATCCATAGGAGAGATACGAACAACCTTAGGACCAATGAAATCTGCTACACGTTCATCAGGACGTTCTGAGTAACGGGTCTCAAAGCAAGGCATAGCAAAAGCGTTACCCTTATCAATGTAATCATAGAGCAGACGACTAGCTGTATTACGGAAGCCGCCTTCACGAGTCTTGTTCTCCATATAGCCTAGGATGGTTGATGCCACCTCACGCTTAGCAGAGTCTCGTGAGAACGCTTGCCATGTCAGCCATTTGTCATTAGGGAACAAAGAGGACAAGTAGTTTGAATGTAGGTTGTCTCGTAGCTGTGTGAGCTTAGGAGTGGTCGTCTTGTGTGTCCAAGGTAGGGCACTGGCCGAAGTGGTAGATGTGTCTGTAGCGTACAGATATTTGTCTACCTCTGCCCACTCAGCTACCTTACCCACACGTTGGTTGTTGAACTTGGTCCAGAGGTTGGATACCCATGCGGATGCATCATCTGGTTCTACAAGACCTCTTAGTTCTACTACTGCATCTGTCTTCATGTTAGTGCCCCTCCAAATCGGGTTTTAGGTTTTCCTGAGGTCATGAAGTCTTTCATAGTGTCTGAAATAGACCGAGCAGGTTTAATAGCAATACTTACGGCTGCTGCCAAAGCATCTTTAATATCATCGTGAGGGGGTCTGGACATAATCAATTCGTCTTCTAGTGTCGGTGTCCAACCACCTTCTCTGTGCCACACATCCAAATCTTCATAGCGATGTTCCAGTACAGCAGCAATACGTTCTTCTTTAGAGCCTTCCTTCTTCGTAGGTCTAAACTCTTCTACCTTAAGTCTTAGTCCATCTTTACGAACGAAGTCTTTGATAGACTCAGAGATTGTTTTCTGAGCAGCAGTGATCTCTGCCTGAATCTTCTTAAAGCCCCACTTACTGTGCAGGTCTCTGATGTGTTGAAAGTACTCAATCGTCTTGTAAGACTTGAAGCGATCAATATCTAAGACATAGATGTTATCGTCAGAATCAACCCCGACCACAACAATTGCAGTGTAATCAGCTCTGGCGGAAAGGCTGTATGCGAAATCGACAGCAGCGTAAACATTAAGCCGCTTACCATTATATTGCCAATAACCATTCTCCCTTGTTAGGTGACGTGGGTTGAAGTACTGAAAGCATTCTCTCCCCATACGAGCTGAACCCGGATCGTTCGGATCATTATAATACTGAGCAAAGAACTGTGTCCTGTCTGAATACTCTGCTTCAATACGAGCAAGAGACCTCTTATCGAAACCAAAGGCTTTACCATCAGACCTCACAGCACGTGGCCAAAGGAATACATCATCCTTCTCCACTACATGCTCTTTAACATCCCAAACAGCCTTCTTACCTAAGTATTCATCATTCTCATCGTAATCAGCATAGGTGGAGTCTTTCCAATCAGCATAGATGTCTGAGGGGTGATAACGTGTACCACAAGCAACTGTGAAGCCACCAGTGTTACGGATAGAGGTAAACTGTGAGGACTTCTTAGAGACACTCTCTCGACCATCTTCTGTGTAAGCATTCTCAGGAACTACAAGGTCATCGCCACAGATGAGGTCTGCGTGCCAACCAGTGGTGTTAGTTGTTAGGCCAGCACAGATGATTGTAGCATCTCGAATACCTTCCTTCTTACGTTGGGGGTGGTCAATCTTAATCTCTGTCTGAGACCACTTCTCCCTCTTACCAACCTCTGGGTTGATGTACTCAGGCCAGTACTTACGATAGATGTCTGAGTCAAGTATATTCTGAATATCGTACAACTGAGTTGTTGCAAGCTGTGCTGTAGCAGAGGTGTATAGGATTGTAATCTCTGGGTGACGTGTAATCATCCAAGCACAAAAGGTTGCCACCACGTGACTCTTTAGGTGAGCACGGGGGAGCATTAGTAGTTTGTTGTCAGTGAAGGCGTGGCCCTGACCGTACAAGTTATAGTCCTGCAACCAGCGGAAGATTTCTCTGTGGATGCTGCCATACATGTAGCCCGGATTAACAAGGCGAGCAAAGAGGTACAAGTCCTCCATTGCTGCCTCACGAACCGCCTTGGCTTTTTCTGGCATCTTATCTAATAGTTGGTATGCATCTTTAAGCCAAGGGGCCATGAGTTATTCCTTACTTGCTATTTCGCTTATCACGGGGGTTACGCTTCTTATTTCTGCCAGACGTTGAAGAAGCTTTCTTAGGCTTAAGCACTCTATCCGCCGTATCATTAATCTTCTTAACAAGACCTCCCTTAGGTTTGAGCAACTTGTCTGCTGCATCATTAATCCTAGTTGCTAGGCCCTTCTTCTTAGGCTTGTTACTGGAACGCTTGCTTGGACCCTTGGTTGTGTTATCCTTAGGACCATTGTTAGGACGTTTGCTTGGACCACCTGACTTAGCCTTGGGACTGTTGTTAGGACGCTTGCTAGGGCCACTAGATGCCTTAGTTGCCTTCTTGGCTGGGGCAGCCTTAGGAGACTTCTTAGGAGCTGGCTTAGAGGCTTTCTTAGGAGCTGCCTTGGGTTTGGCCTTAGGTCTTTCACTCTTCTTTGGGGAGTTCTTAGAGAAGTTGTTGGAGGTTACATTACCACCCTTACCATCCTTAACTGCCTTCCCATTACCATCCTTAACTACTGATCGTTTCTTTGTCTTCTCTGAATCTCTTCCGGCCATTATGTCTTACCTTTTGTTTGTACTAATTGCAGCAGTTCAAAGTCATCATCAAACGCTGCGTCTTCGTCAGCTCTCTTCTTAAGCTCACCTTCAACATCTTCCTTAGAAGGACGTCCAACCTTATCTTTCTCCCAACCCCTATCAGCAAGCCACTTAGCAGCTTGGTAAGATTTCTCGGAGAGGGCTAGATCAATAATAGCTGTCACACCATCACTAACAAGAGCTAGTTCAAGTTCCTTACGCCATTCCTCGATGTGAGAGTTAATGACCTTGTTCTTACACATACGTTGCCAATGTTTCCAATCGAACAAGTACTTTCGTGCAAACCTATATTCCTTTGGGTCTTCAAAGTCTAGGTAAAGTTTCTTTAGGGAGATGTAGGTCTTCCCTTTATAAAGCTTGTTCTCTCCATCATAGGTGAAAACTGCTAGGTCGGTGTTATAGGAATCCTCTAGGAATAGTCCTTGGACAATGAACCTTCCTTTTTCGTCCTTAAACTTACTTTTGTCAATATCTTTGGCCATACTGAGCCTTTCTCTGGATTTGGGTTAGACGCCTCCGGCACAACTTGCTAGATACGAATATAGAAGGGAAGAGTAGCGGAGCTACAAACTTATATGAGCGGAGCCATATAACATCCTTCTGTGAGCGGAGGTGTGTTGGAAGAAGAAAAGTGGTTTGTATAATTTTGCGGAGAAAATAATGTTACT
>TARA_R110000851_G_scaffold112921_3_pt1 | contig 21617 bp, 29 predicted proteins | sample TARA_R110000851 | Tara Oceans TARA_R110000851 (sample SAMEA4397627) | marine metagenome | biome: Polar Biome; feature: [DCM] deep chlorophyll maximum layer (ENVO:01000326); material: water (ENVO:00002006), including particulate matter (ENVO:01000060) such as... | depth 17 m
ATAAACTCTCGCCTATTATTGGGTTGAATCCATTAACCAGCTCGGTCACTGAGTTCATATGTAAACTCTTACCTACTGTTGGGTTGAACCTCTTAATCAGCTTGGTCACTGAGTTCATCCATAAATACCCACCTACTGTTGGATTGAATCCATTAACCAGCTTGGTCACTGAGTGCATTCTTAAACTCCCGACTACTGTTGGATTGAATCCCTTAACCAGCTTGGTCACTGAGTTCATTCTTAAACTTCCTTCAATGATATCTTTCCCAATAAATTGATCAAAAGATATACCGTGTTCTTCGCAGAATGCTAATTGCTTTTTCGTTGCTTTCATTCTTTTTTTTATTATAAGTTGTATAACGCAGATTTATTTAATAAAACAAAATTAGCCAATAAATTCACTAGGGAAGTCTAACCTTTAACAAACACCTTTGATTCAATAAAGCGGGATGTTTTTAAAAAACTTTTGAAAGTAATTCAAACATCGCTAAATAATCAGCCACTTCCGACCCAAACTTTGAATATTCATCGCATTTCTTCTCGGCAGATTCCATCATTTTTTCTAATTTCTCTTTATGATAATCGCTAGAGGTTTCTAACACTTCCTCATTAAGAGCGAAGTGAAACACCTCCCAAATCATAACTAACTTATCTATACGATCCTGAGAAATATCAGAACCGTAATGCAATCTCAAGAAATGTATAATCGCTTTACTCGACACTAGAATCGCCCCCAACTCAAGCGCTTTATCATACTCTTCGCCCCGAACATCGTAATGAGGCTGGTACTTACCTCTCTTGTTCGAAAACCTTGTGCAACCCATTCTCTTCGCAAAACTGTGCAGCTCTGGAATTGTGGATGCTACCATATGAGACCAACCAGTGGTTTCATTCTTATCTATTAATATCATTTACGTTATTTCATCGTATTTTTTTTCTTTCACCACCCAACGCTCGCCTAACCACTTCTTTAGTGTACTGTGTTAGTTTAAATTGATTATCAATATCTTCTGTATTCAGAATTTTTGGTAAATTTTTAACCCTAAGCAAAAAAATGAAAACACACCAAACCAAAACATCATTGCGTTGTCTCTTTTTCCAAAGAAAATACCACTTTCGTCTTTGTAGAAAGTCAGGAAGATAGAAATCGCATTACGAAAAGGTTTAAAGTCCATTTTGTTTGTATTTAGGTGTTTTCACTAACTCACCACACCATTCAATTCTATCTAAATTTTCTTTTTTAATTAGCAGTTCCGAATTACAAATATACGAAAAGTTTTCCAATTATTATTTAGAGCAAAACGTCTCCGCCAAATAAAGAGAGCGCTTAACGCATCTTGCGCTCTCTTTCTTCACTTTGTCTTTTTTTGCGCTCTTGATCTTTTTTCTTTTTGTCTTTACGCTCTTTCCAAGAAAGACCTTCCTCAGAACTAGAAGCCATACGAACAACTTGTGGCGTGAAACTCCCTACGACATCAACTAAGTTATTCTGGTAGGACATAACTGTATCAATATCTTTGTAAGCATCTGGAGCCTCATCGAGACCTCCGCCAATAAGCGTTACCTCAGCGTTTCTCAATGTTGCGGCTACTGCTTCTTTGTTAAACAGTTCTTTACACTTTGTTCTAGAGTGTAATCTTCCTGCTCCGTGAGAGGCTGAAGATAAAGAGTTTGGATTTCCCTTACCACGAACGATATATCCTTTTGAGACCATCGAACCCGGGATGATTCCCATCACTCCCTCACCAGCTGGAGTTGCCCCCTTACGGTGAACAATCGCCTCCTTTCCGTTCACCATCTCCTTCCATGCGAAGTTGTGGTGATTCTCTACCCTTCCGACCTCTTCAATACCAAGAGCCTTTGATATCCTCTCATGCATCTTCTCATGACAAGCTGAAGCGTAGTCTCCTGCTAAATTCATAGCAATCCAATACTCGTGACCATCCTGAGAGTTCATATCAAGCCAAGCTAAATACTTCACCTGAGAAGGGAGAACACAAGAGTTCATTGCTCTTTCAGTGTACTCATTAGAAATCTTCGCACCAAAACCTCTCGACCCTGAGTGAGACAAAATACCAAAATATCTACCTATCTCTAAACCGAACTCGTTATCAACATCAGTGATGTCAACATGCCCAAAATCAATGAAGTGATTTCCTCCGCCAGAAGTGCCTAATTGAGCTTGAGCTTTATCAATTAAATTTCTAGCAAACACCACATCAGTCTCATTTATGCTATCCAAAACCTCATGCTCAAGCACAGTGTCATTACCATTAATTCCAAAGAAAGCATTTTTCTTTAAAACATCAGATAAAAATTCTCTATTCCCAGAAATAAAATCACTTCCAGTATCATAAACAGTTAAACACATCCTACAACCAATATCAACTCCAACTCCATAAGGAATAATAGTTCCTTCAGTAGCTAAAACACCACCGATAGGAAGCCCATAACCCTGATGTGCATCTGGCATCAAAGCTCCCTGAATAGCTACTGGAAGTTTAGTTGCCCAATCAATTTGATCAAAAGCGCCTTTTTCAATTCCTTCTCTACCATAAACATCATAATCAACGCTATCTTCGTTAATCGAAACTAAGTCAGTAAACACTTCTTTAACAATTAATGTTTCAGCCGCTCTTCCAAGAGTTTTGTGATTTAAAAAAGATTCTGGATCAGATAGCATTTTTTTTAACTCTGGAGTCACATCATCCCAATGAGAGTTTTTGTACCCTTTTCTAACGACATCTAAAGTCACCCCAAGAGATTTACCGCTCTCGAAACCTATTTCTAATAAATCTTTTCCTGTAATTTTTAATCCAGCCATTTTTTTTCTTTTCACTAATCTATTATTGAGAAGTTGCAACCATAATGAGACAAATTAGTGTCGTCTCCATAACCTAAATCCTCAATCAAAGACTCTAATTCAGAATCAGAGAGTTCATCAAGACTTAATAATCTTTTATGAACTAAAGAAACTGCTTCTTTTCTAGTTATTTCTAACGTGCTTTTCCATCCCATTGTTACAAGTTTTTAATTTTTAATTTTTATAGCCTTACACTATAAAGGTCACGAGAAAGCTCGTTATTAACAATAATTCTACATTCAAGGATATCAAAATCTGCTAAAATACCAGAATTATAATCATCTGAATGATGACAGTAGTATCTAGTTAAAACACCATTTTCATCTAAATCTTCTTCACGAATATACCAGCCAATAAACGTAGATTTATCAAATCCACGAGTTGCCGAAATTTCTAAACTGAAACTCTCGCCACCTTTCAAACAAGTTACTTCAGAAGGAGTGTTTAGGAGCTTAAATAATTTTCTCTTATCTATTTTTTCAACGGCAGAGTCGAATTCAATTTTACTGTTTTTTTGAAGTTGACTCAGAATTGATAAAAGAACTTTCTTCTTCTTATCAAAATTTACAGCTTTTTGAGCTTCTATGAAAAATTCTTTTTTCTCAAGAGTATCTATATTCTCTTTGAGAAATTTAAATTTCTCTTTTATTGGAGTAATTAATTTTTTATAGTTTCTTTCAATGTGCCTCATCTGACCTAAAAGTTCTGGAAAGTATGCTGCGACTTCTTCTATTTCATTATTAATGACAATATCTACCAACCTCCATTTTGATTCAATGTCACCATTAAATTGAGAGAAAATAATATAAGAGTTTGACTTAACTTTAACTCTATTATGATTCTCATCAATTACAACATAACCCTCAAAATTTGAATCTCCATGCTTTACATTCCTTAAAGAAGCCATCATGTCTTCCTCTGTATTAAAGAAAAACTCTTTTGGTCTCTCGCAATTTAATCTCCAAGCAAACTCTCTAAGCTCTTCTTGAGTTGATTCTTTAAGTGTTTCTAAATTTCTGATTGCTAACAAAAAAACTTCTCTTGTTTTATAGTGATTAACTACAACATTGCACTCAGTAGTTAATTCAAAAACATAAGTGTTTCCTTTTTGACACAAAGAAAGATCAATTTTATTTTCTTCACAAACTGTATGAAACAATTGAGACAGATCAAAATCATAACGATTTTCAGTCTTTCTAACTTTATCTCTATTTGTAACTTTATCAACAGCTTCTGCTGTACCCGTAGTTCCAACACACCACTTATTGACTATAAAATCATAGTAATATTGAATCATCGTGCCATCAACTTTTTCCCAAAAAGTAGCAGTATCCCAATCTATTTCTTTCCTAGAGTTATCATTATAATTAGAAAACCTAATTAACGGAAGAGAGAGTATCTCTAAATCTTTAGAAATAACAATCCCCCTACACTCATTAGATGCAGGTTTTTTTTGTGTGTTTAACTGGTCATACTTAAGGCTGAACTTATGTCCGTATTCCTTGTGCTTCAGTTTGTACTTTGCAACAAACCGCTCTACACTTGTACTCTTTATTTCTTCTATACTATTCAGTTTCATTGTTGTTTTTATTTAAAGGCGTTTTTTAAAATCTCTTTAACCTCTTCATTTGGAATAGACACCATAAGGCTATATACAAAGGATGGTTGAGACATGAAAATATGACTTATGCATACTTTTGTTTTTAAAATCCAATTTGGATTGTCATCGCCTAATTCTGAATATTTATCAAAAAGATCAGTCTTCTGAGATTTAAAACAAAACTCAATTACTGTGTGGTGTTTTTTTTTGTAATTCTTAGGAAACTGAAAGGTTAAATAATCTCCTGAGTATGGTTTCATGCCATATTTCGCCTCAATTGATTCTCCTACAATTTCTGTCCCATTGTCGTGCTTACATAATTCGCTTAAATCCATATAGTTTTAAACGCAAAAAATAGAAATTTGTTACATTCGACTGTTGATTAACCCCATGTTTGTGAACTATTATTTCTACTATTAGCGGAGACCACGAGAATCGAACTCGTCACATACACTCCTTGCAAAAGAGTCTCGCCAGCCTTGGTACATGCGCCCCCATTTAAAACCTGTGTTTCGTATGATATAAAGGTCATTATGCGTGTTATCGCTTGTAATTGACCTGTTCATCGTACATTTGTTTGTTGTCTTGTAATTGTCTTTATTGCCGCAATTACTTTCTATACTTCTGCGCCACTTTTCTAATTTTGGCATCCTTCCAAGCAGCCATATCCTCAATCACCTCTTCAGATTTAAAGAAGTTAGCAACCGCTCCGTGCCTCCCATCTAATTGAGTCCACTGAGCGCAATTGATTCCATTCTTTGTGGTTTTTGTTCCCCAAATGGAAATTGTATTTTTAGACTTGCCGTCTATAATATAATTCCTTTTGCTTTTCTTTTCAATTAAAACTAATCCAACTTTAATCTCGGCAACAGTTTTATTGCAAATTTCAATGTCATTTAGCTCTTTCCAGTTCTCGTAAATATCTATCATAACGTTTTTGTTTTTCCTTCTGAATTGAGTCATCAAAACTCTTCATCAATCCTTTAGGGATTACTAAATCTCTATCTTTGAACTCTTTAATTATTTCTTCTTTTGTAAAAGAACATTCTGCAATTCCCTCTGACCACTGTTTTACCCAAAGCCCGAAACTCTTTTTGCCTCGTACTACATGGTACAAAATATTAGAGTGACGAGTTACATTCCAGTCATTATGACCGTTTTCATACTTCCTAAAGCAAAATTTGCCATCTGGAGAATTTGGGTCTGATTCGACATTAATATTAGAGCCGCAAAACTCCAACAAACCACTATGAGATGATTTTAAAAAGAAATCAAACATCTCATTGAAGTTGTCAGAATACTTTTTAAGCTTCCTGTGGTTTCGCGACCCAACTTCTTTTTTCTTTTCTTTAATTCTATTTAGCTTATCGCCCCCAAGTCTTCCATGTTTTCTAATTTTAAAAGGTTAATTTGTGATGTCGATAGGACTTTCACCTACACCTCCACTTTACGAGTGGGTTCTATTATTTAAATTACAACATCAATAGCAGTAGAAGGCGTGTTCCCGCCTCTTTCTCATTGTTAAACTATACTACCAAGCGGTCTATCCCGAATTCGAATCGAGCTGTTTTTCCTCCGTGACAGGGAGGTGGACACCCTAGCATCCCCATAAACCAGTTTCTGTTTAAGGTACAGTTAAACCTAAATGCAGGACACACGGGAATCTAACCCGCAACCTTCACGCAGACAACGTATTATGCAACCGCTACACCACACCACTGTATTTAATCTTGTGCAGTATCAGGGACTTGAACCCTGCACTCGACTTTGGAAGAGTCATATGTTAGCCATCAACACCTATACTGCAATTACCCGCCTCTGTTTGCAACCAGATGTGGCGAAAATTTTTTCGAATTAATAAGAAAGAAATGTACTTTTTCTTTTATAGTCAGAGTGGTGAGATTCGAACTCACGAACACCCACGTCCAAGGCGGGGAAGTTTAGCCATCTGCATGACACTCTGATAAGTTTGTCGAAATGTAGGGATTCGAACCCGTAAACTAAGATGATCAATCCTAGTACCGCCAATGATGGGCGTACCCAAATTGTCATCTCGATTTTGTCTGGATAACAGGACTTAAACCTGCGGCCTCCCGCATAAAAGCGCTCTATCAACTGAGCTACATCCAGATATTGTTTATTGTGGGAATAATAGGATTCGAACCTACTCAGCCGTAAGGCAAATGTTTTACAGACATTCTCAGCTCTCCAACTCTGACGTATTCCCATTTTAATTATCAGTCAAGATAGAAGGAATCGAACCTACCATTCTCCTAAACATTGCTTTTCCAATAAGCTACAGCGTGAAGTTTAAATAATTTGTCACACTGGGAGGAATCGAACCTACCATTCTCCTAAGGGCGCTTTACCAATAAGCTATACCTCGATTTTGTCTGGATAACAGGACTTAAACCCGCGACCTCTCGCATCCAAGGCGAGCGCTCTATCAACTGAGCTACATCCAGATATTTGAGAAGGATGATTACCTTCTCTTTTTTAATCACTCCAATATGTCAAAGAACCATTGTTCGTAGAGAGGGATTCGAACCCCCGTACCCCGAAGGGATCAGATTTACAGTCTGACGCATTTAACCGCTCTGCCATCTACCAATTTAAAAAAGGACAAAAAAAAAGCCCTGCACCTTTTTGAGTTGGTGCAGGACTTTTTAAAGTCATTTATATGTTCAAAACTTAGAACACACCTGCACCGCTACTATCGCCATAATCGGGCGCAGCATCATAACCATTCCCTATCGGGGCATAAGTCATTGCGATATTTGTGTTGTAAGTTTTCATTTTCTTTTATCTAAGTATGTATAAATTTTATTTCTTGTTCTTTATAACGCAACAAAGATAGTAAAAGTTTCTTCATTACCAAACTATTTTTAAAACTATTTTACAATTTACTTATTATCAGTTGTTTAAATTTTAATATTTAACTGAAGCGCAAATAGCTCTCGTTAACCCAAAGTAACTATCTGGTTTTAGCCTGTTTTGAATTAACTTCCTTTCTTCTATCTAACTCTGCTGTTCTAAAAGTTAAATACTGATCTTTCCACACAATTTCTTCAATCTCAATAGAACACTTAAAGCAGAAGTACTCCCCCTTATGTTCCGCCCATGACTCAAATCCTTCAGTGTAAAAAGATTCTCTCTCACAGCCTTCCGCTGCGCATTTTAATATCTTCCCGTATTTCGGGTTTCGTTTATGTCCCATTCTTTTGCTGTTAATTTATTTTCAATAAACACCTCATTCGCCACATCCTTTTTTGACCAAGGTTTCTTTTTATTTATGACAAAAAGCCTGAAATGTCGTACCAAGGAACTTGTAATCATTTTTAATATCTCCCCTCATTTCGAGTTCTGTTTACGACCCATTCTTTTGCTGTTAAATTGAGTTCAACAAACAACTCATTCGCCACATCCTTTCTTGACCAAGGCTTCTTTCTGTTTATGACAAAAAGCCTGAAATATCGTACCAAGGAGTATACAGCATCCATAGCAAAACTCCAATAAGAATACCCACCAATCCGCTCAAGGTCTACATTTCTAATTATGTATATATAATAGTCTAATAATTCTTGAAACTCAGAAATAGAAAACAAAGAAATATCCTGTATGCAGGAGTTCGCTAATTTCCTTTTGTTTTCATTATAAAACTCAACTTCTCTCAAGTTTTTATAAGGGTATTTTTGAGCATCTATTATTTTAAAATAAGAACGAATCAAACGCTGACCCTCTTCAGACCGAGGGTTAAACCTCACCTTTGACTCAGCACGACTTGTAGTTGGTTTGTTAATTTTCATCTAATCATTTTTAATATCTTCCCTCATTTCGAACCTCGTTTACGACCCATTCTTTTGCTGTTAAATTATGTTCAACAAACACCTCATTCGCCACATCCTTTTTTGACCAAGGCTTCTTTCTGTTTATGACAAAAATCCTGAAATAATACACCAAGGAACATACAATTTCCCAATAAAAAGCTTGACCAATACGCTCAAGATCTACGTTTCTAACCATGTATATATAATACCTTAATAGTTCTTGAAACTCAGGAATAGAAAGCAAAGAACTTTCCTGCATGCAGGAATACCCTAAAGCATGTTTGTTTTCATTATAAAACTCAACTTCTCTCAAGTTTTTATAAGGGTATTTTTGAGCATTTATTATTTTAAAATAAGAATAAACCAAATAATCACGATCTTCAGATCGAGAGGCAAGCCCCATCATTGACTCAACAAAACTTGGAGTTGGTTTGTTAATTTTCATCTTATTGTTAATAATATCTTATTGTTAATAATATCTTCCCTCATTTCGATTTCTGTTTACGACCCATTCTTTTGCTGTTAAACTGTGTATAATAAACACCTCATTCGCCACATCTTTTTTTGACCAAGGCTTCTTTTTGTTTATGACAAAAATCTTGAAATGTCGTACCAAGGAACTTATAAAACTCCAATAAAAAACTTCACCAATCCGCTCAAAATCTACGTTTCTAACCATGTATATATAATAGTCTAATAATTCTTGAAACTCAGGAATAGAAAGCAAAAAATCCTCCTCCACGAAGTAACCCCCTAAACACTTTTTGTGTTTATTATAAAACTCAACTTCTCTTAAGTTTTTATAAGGGTATTTTTGAGCATCTATTATTTTAAAATAAGAATAAATCAAACAACAACGATCTTCAGGCTGAGAGGTAATCCTCATATTTGACTCAGCATAACTTGGAGTTGGTTTGTTAATTTTCATTATATGCAAATATCTGCATATTTATTAGAAATGCGAAATTATGACAAGGAAAATTAACCAAATCGTGAATGATGTAGAAAAACTTCTTAAAGAAGCTGTTTCTCCAATCTCTCAAATTAATAAAGGAGATTTTGTTCATTACCAACACCCAGCCTTAGGAGAATGGCATGTAGACCGCATAGTTGGTGATGAGGTCTTTATTTCCAACCCAGATGGTGAAAGTAAAAATGTTAATGCAGACGAGGTTATGTTTACTTCTAAAAAAGTAGAAGACTCTGATTTTGTTGACATGCCGATGGAAAACTCTCTTGACCACTTTGATGACGAAATTACACCAATGCCGATAGACCAACTAAAAGACATGCCAGCAATGGATAAAGGAATGTTAGATTTAGATTTGGATGCAGTAACTGGAGATGTAGATGCAGAAATTGACCCTTCTATATACAATCAATCAATCGAAAAGAACCCAGAACAAGCTGGAAACTATTCTAACGATGAGACTCAAGATGCTGGATATCCTTTCCCATCCTTTCAATCTAGCTTAAGGTGATTTGTAGGTATCTCCGATTACTATTACAAAAAAAAAGGCTTCTGAATTTCAGAAGCCTTTTTTTCACTTATATAATTAGTGCCGAAGCACACCCCGAAGCTCAAATTAATTCTACGTAGTGATCATCATCATTTACCTCAAACTCCCTCCCTGTCTCCTCATCCTTAATCGTATAAGCTAAGTCTTCCTCTTCTAGGTCATCAAAAGGTTTAAAAATCGTGTCCTCAACAGAAACCACAATAGCTGTACCGCTATCTCTTGAGTCCCAATAGTTTTTGAATTTTAATCTATCTCCTACTTTCATTCTTATCATTATAACGCTGTGAAATTAATTTTGTTTCAATATTTACCATGATTTGAAATTATTCTTCCCATCGTCTTGGTCTAAGTTAAACCCAAGCTCGTTGTCTTTCAACATGCCCTCCTCTTTAATCAAAGTGTCGATGCTTTTTAGGTATCCTTCCATTTCATTTTTAGCTTCGTGAATCAACTCAACAGAAACGGGTTTGTTTTTAGATATGGAAAAAGAAATCATTGAATCAGCAAGCCCTGCGATTTGCGCCCCAGACATTCCACTTTTACCGTTAGAGACGATGCTTAACAACCCTTCATCAAGCGTTTCTACCTCAGTTTCTTTACCTTTCACTGTCTTTACTGTCTTTTGCCCCTCTTTATCCTCAACAGTCAAAAGACCTTTGTATAGAGTGGAAGAAAAATAAAACTTTGCACACTGTAAGGCGTTTTTTCCTTTTAGCGCTCCGAAGAAACACCAGTCATCGATACGACCCGGACGCATTAGGATACGCTTCTCAATCATCTGAGGTTTGTTGGTGGTCATAATAATGTATGTTCCAGCTGGGTTTCTCGGTAAATCAATACCATCCAATACATTCAACACATCTGAGTTAGCTTTTGATAAAGAATTCTCAGCATCCTCTAAAACAATGATAGTTGGTTTTTTTGATTTGGCAGATTTCACCATATGAAGATAGCAAGCCCCAAGGTCGGTGGTGATACATACGTTAAACTTCTTTCCGTAATCACGAAGAATCTGACGTGAAAGGGATGTTTTTCCAGTGCCGGGAGGCCCGATCCAAATACCCTTTCTTGTTCCCGATCTCCCATCCTTAACAAAGTGTTCAACATTATTAAAGAAGTTCTTAATAAGACTAACAGCCCTATCCTTCTCAGGGTGAATAACAGGGGTTTGCTGCATGTCCTTTATTTTTGTATAAATAGGAATGCCGTTTTGTTCCCTCAACCTGTAAACTCCTTTCTTGACAATCGAACGAACAACGTCTTGCTTGTTTAAAGCTTCTCTTAATTTAGAGTAAGCACCTAGTGTTGAAATAACAACTGCATCAGCAACTGTTTCTCTACCATCTCCCGCAGCCCATTGAGCAATGTAAAGGAAGTCTCCATCATTCAAATCGATTCTGAAAACTCCAGTAGAGTCATAATTAGAAATACTTTTCTCTGAAGAATTATACTCTAAATCAAAGAAGAATTTATCAAAAGCTACAACGTCTGAAACTTCTTCTATATTGATTATTCCAACTGTCTTCTTAAGTTTATTCTTTTTACAATACTCTTTCGCTTCTACAAGTTTACTTACTGAGAAAGAAATCCCCCAGAACCTTTCAATTTTAACTTCATTTTCTCCTTCCGAAAAGAAATGCGGAACTGAAACCCCCTTAGGCAACTGTCCGTTCTTTCTTCTTTCTAGCTCTGAATTATATAATTCGCATATATAATTTGCATTCTCGCTCAACTTTCCGTGAACCGTCTTATCCAATAATTTGTTTTGCATCTTTATCTAAATTTGTTTTTATTTCTTCATTAAATTTTTCATCTGGATTCTCCACATCATCGCTGTTCATTTCTGTGTATTTGAGAGTCGCAAATGTTTCATCAGCTTTGATGAAACTTAGTTTGTAATTTGGGAGAATCTTAACCACTTTATACACTGGCCTTAAGTCTCCTATTTTTATGTTGTTTGGGTCAACCGCACCTTCGATACCTCCTTGAGATATGAAGGGCTTCATCCCATTCATTATACGCCTCTGAGCCTCTAGCCCAAGAGCGGTATCTAGAATTTGAACTCTTCCAAGAATCTCTCTTCTGTCAGGGTCGTACTCTATATCAATCACCCTAAAAGCAGCCTCCTCCAACGGCACTATTTCATCCACTTGGTCGTATTCTAATATCTGTTCTTTAAAAAGATCATTTAACATGTCTTTAGGATCTCCACTCCCTGTGTATTCATTCTCTTTGCTTTCTTTGACTTCCTGTTCAAGACCACCGTAAGCAACGCCTTGGTCAACAAACTTTTTCTTATACCTACCAACAGCCTTCTCAACTGTATCGTGTACAATCGGAGCTTTATTGTCGCTTTTAACAACTTGCAGGACTCCGACTAAAATTTTATTCTCTGCGGTTTCTGAGGTTAGGTAATTCATTTTTTTTTAATTTACTGTTTTATTATTGCGTGAGTATTCCAGTATTCAGCCGCATCCTTTAAATAAGACTCATTTATATCCTCTCCGTTTCCTCCCCATTTGATACCTAAAGAGTTTCTAATCATTGTGTATGGTGTCATAGGCTCTACGAAAGATTCGTTAAGAGCTTGTATCCCCACTATACCATAGTCGCAATCTTCTCCAATCTCAAACTCCGCCTTATTTCCTTTATTTTCTTTATACTCTTTAAGAAGCTGCTCTCTTGAATATAGAATTAAAATCAGATACTCCCCACGACTTTGATCCTTAACAGGAAAATCAAACCAACGAGAGAGGTACGGCAACTCACCCTCTCTCCTAGCTGAATAACCAGAACGGATATAAGGGTAGTTTTCTAATGTAATAGGGAGTGACGAAGGTTTAGCGTCAGTAAAATTTTTGAGAGTGAGATATTTGCAAAAAGGGTAAAGAGAATCCTGAAGATCATAAATCACAGACTCACCTTCATACCAAGAGTGTGCTGTTGAGTTCACTTCTTTAACAAAGTCTTTTGGAGTAACATCAGTCACCGCTGTTCCTACCCCTCTCTTAAAATGTCTTAAAGCAAAGTTTGACATACCTATCTTCATCTATCAACTGTTAGTTTGAGCAACAAAGATAACAAAAAAAAGAGCCTCACAAAATGAAAGGCTCTTTTTTTTAATTATATTTTTAACTTATTCAACAATGAAGCCGAAATACCCATTGTACTCTGACATTATTAACGGTACTTTTGAGAAATTCGCATTAAGATAAGTTGTCGCTGCCGAGACAAACACACTCCTGTCGCCATAGTTTTCACTCCTTACTTTACAAAACCAACCATTCTTGTTTTTTTTAGGATTGGTTAACGCTTTTAACTTAACATTTCTACCGTGATCGCATTCGTAAAATGTATCACCTTTTTTTATTTCCGATAATAGAACATAGTAATCTGTCCAGTTATCATCATTATGACACCCAAGCTCTACTGGCTTGAGAAATTCAAACTTTTTTTGTTTCATGACTTATAGTTTAAATGGTACAATATAAAGAACGTTTTCTTTAATTATAAATACCTATATAAGGTCAAAAATCACCTAGTGTTGATAACTAAATTTGATGATATTTTAGGTTTTTAAACACTATTTACACTCCTTTTTTTGCTAAGCATCTCCTAGCCCTGTTAATGCCTCTAGTGAAACCCAAACCTCTTCCAATACCCCTACAGTATGAAGTTTTGACTTAAAACCACCATGCTCTTTCATGTAAGTTTTTTTCATCCCCCCTCCTCTAATCTTTCCGTTCTTCTGGTTCGACATACGATCACAAAGCTTCACCAAAACAGACCCAGTGACTTCTTTCATTTCTTCGTAAAGAGTATCAGGCTTTCTCTCTTGACGATTTCTGCCTTTCTCATCGGAAACACGAATAGTGACCTCAGCAATATATTCACCAAACTCTCTCTTAATATCATTGAAAGTCAAATCCCCATCTTCTTCTACATCATGTAAAAGTCCGCATATCTCAGCAATAACCTGCTCTACTGCCGAGCATCCCTCAGTGTAAAAACGACAATAACGAGCAACCTCTTCTACATGGTACATGTACGAATAATTATCATAATGCTTATGACGCAATTGATACGCAGCTAAATTCCTAGCCTCTTTCAATTTGCGTTCCCAAAAATCTAATTCAGAAACACCAGCATCTGGAGTTCCTTTAAGAAGCAAAATTCTATTTTCGTAAAAACATGTAGGAGTTTCAAACCCTAATCTTTCACAATCTTTCTCGATACGCATTAACTCTCTCATTATGTTTTATTTTCTAAATTAACCCTACTACTCACACATTGTCTTTAACATTTGAAAGATTAGACTTCACCATGTTATCAAATAACCAAAGTATTTGAGTGAAATTTGTTACACCTTTACCATCATCACCATAATACTGATAATGGTCAATTTGATCTCCTACAACATCATCGCTTCTGACAATCTTATAATTCTTTTCAGAAATTGTATGAAGCACTTGGACTTTTTCTCTATCCTTTAGAGGAATAGCTTTTGGTTTCTTTTTCGCCACCTCCTGTTTATGAGTGTATTCATTGGTGTTTATTTCCGAATTACCGAAAAACTTCTTAAAGAACGACATATGTGTTTAAATTAGATTTAACTCTATAACGCAAAAAATTAATATTTGTTACAACTATTTAATATTATGGAAACTAAATTTACACTTCAGACAGGAGATATCATCTCCACCTACACTCCGTTCGAATGGAAGAGACCGATGACTTACATGGCTCCGCTGATTCGATTCTTCACAAAGTATAAATACACTCACGTAGCAATTGCTCTAGAATGTTGGGGAAGTATGTTTATTTGCGAGGCTTTCACTAGCGGGATTATCATTAGACCAGTTAAAGAATTTCCTGACAAAATGAAGGTATCTGTAATCAGACCTAATTTTGAGATAGACAAAATAGGTCTGTCAAAAAAAGCTCTCTCTAAAGTGTCTACTACGAAATACGATTTGTTGAGTTTGGTTTTTTTTCAGATTATTTACCAAATAACTGGAAAATGGTATGGTCACACCAAAGCTAGGAAAGCAGAAAAGAAATTCTATTGTTCCGAGTACGTGGCGTGGTTATACATGAATGTCTTCTCAAAATGGTACATGACCACTCCAGAAGACATTCATAAAAGTGAAGACTTTACTATAGTCTTCGAAGGCTGGGATCATGAACTGATCACCAAAGAAGACTCATTGTAAATAAATTACTTTTTTCTTTTTCTTACCTTAATAGTAAGTACGACAGCGATTAAAAGGATTACTCCAATTGCTCCGATAATTATTCCTTCGTGCATAATGTTTAGTTTTTAAAAGGTTAATATTGTTAGTAAATAACCTTAAACTTCTCTAATCACACCTTTTAAAGGAAAACTCTTTTTTAATTTATACCAATTCCTATTCGGTATTGAGTTTGAATCGGAAGGTGTTGCTTTAAAAGCGAGAGTAATATGTTGCCTTATATTCTTGCTCATATACCCTGTAACTAACAAAGCAATAGCATCGTTGCTCACTCCAATACCAATGACTTCTAAGATAACCTCAGAGTCTACGTCAGGGTCAGCATTCATTCGCCTTGACAACGCAAGCCTACCTAGCTTTACAGTCATGTGATAGTCTGAAGGAAAATTCCATACCGTGTTATCTATAGCGTTTTTAGGCACAACAGTATCGATAGCTTGATTCGCAATTGATTCAAGCTTTTTTATCTCTGCTGGGTCTTCAATAAAAACGGCAGTATAACTTAATAGTGTTGGGTCTTGTTCTTCCATTCCTTCCTTTAACGACAAAATCGTAGATTTGTTCTCGTAATTCAAAAAAGAATTAAACCTTTCGTTCAATGTTTTTAATCTCTCGCTCATTAAAACCAAGGATCTGCATACCCTAACTCCCCAGAATGGAAGTCTCTCATTATTTTACTCTTATCTGAATCCCAGTGTTCTCTGCGGTAAGCTCGGTCATAATGAGACTTTTCTAAACCATCGACAACACTCTGTTTTCTCTTCTTGTTCTTCTGTTTTATTTCAAAAATATCATGACCTTTTTGAACGCCATACTTATTTACTAACTCACTTAAACCCCATTCATTAACGTGATGCCTCATTTTCCAGTCAACACCTATAATACACTTGTTATCTCCTTCCTTAATATATGACCCTGTTAAGATGTATCCTGTACCATAAATACTATTGAACTGCTCTAAAGACTCTCCTAGACTCTGGTAAAACTCATCCCCCGACTCCTCTCGATTCATAGACATTATAATCTTTTTAGTTGGAGATATGTCAATTTCATTTGGCTTAAAGTCAACCTCCAAGTACATCATAAGGAACTCATCCATTCTAGGGTTTTCCATCAATTGAACTCCTTGATTTGGTTCAGTTTGCAGTTTATGCATTCTAGTCTCAGTCCGATTTTGAGCCGTAGTCTTATACTCAGACATTTTGTTTAAAGACTTATTTAAAGACAGTTGCTTGTTTGAGTTATGTATATTCAACCCTAAATCAGCCATTGTAGCCCCCTTCTCCAAGCTGGGGTATGCGAAATCTATTTCAGTCGAACTTATCTCTGGAGTTTCTGGAGAATAAGTATTATGAATCGATAGCAAACTCTTTTCTGGAATCCCTATAATTTTAGAAATGTTTTTCATATCTCTTTCGGAGATAGCTTCTAAAGGAGATTTCACAAAACGATCAAGCTCATGTATTTGATAATCTTCCATTTCCCACTTAAGATGATCAAACTGTTTTGGTAACGGAGCATTAGCCGTTGTGGATTCTCCTAACAACTTTTTAACTTCTCCCGCAACCGACTCTCTTAGCTCATATTTTTTAAACCAAATTAAACCCTTTCTGTGATTTGATATTTTAGAGTATCTATTAAAGTTCCTTTCATAAGCTTCCTGAATAGGGATTTTACTAGGTTCATTTATGAATTCATAAGGCTCACCATACTCATTCACTAACAAACCCTTTCGAGTAACAGAGTTCTTGTAATAAAACAATTCATTCATCTTTCCCTTAAACCTCCAAGTAGATGCAGCAACGATTTGATCACTCTCATCAAAGACTTGGGATATGAAATTCTGTAATGGATTAAGGCATGAATCCTCTTGGTTGTATGTTAATCTATTAGCCACTTCTTATAAATAACCAAAAAAAGACTTATATTTGTTTTCAAAGAAATTAACCTAAACTATGAGCTGTATTGTTAGCGGAATGAATGGACAACTCGGAAGAGACGTAAGAGCTAATGTAAGTCACAATGGATTGGTCTCATGTGACAGATTAATCTTAGATATTACAAATGAAAAATCATTAAGAAATTGGTTTGGACATATTTCTCCCGACTACTTTTTGAACTGCGCAGCTTACACTCAGGTAGATCATGCCGAAGAAGATCAAGATAAGTGCAATCAAATAAATGGTGATTGTTTAAAATTTATATGCGAACTCTGCAACGAGTTTAATGTCACTTTAATTCACATCTCTACTGATTATGTATTTGACGGAGAGAAGACCACTCCGTACCTCGAAACAGATGAAACAAACCCTCAAGGAGTTTATGGAGAGTCAAAACTAAAAGGTGAACAGATTATTCAAGATAATTGTGAAAAGTATGTAATCCTAAGAACTTCTTGGCTTTACTCAAAAGTTGGAAACAATTTCGTCAACACTATGCTCCGACTTTCTGAAGATCGAGATGAAATCAATGTAGTTTCAGATCAATACGGAAGTCCAACTTGGGTGAGAGAAGTTTCGAAAGTCATTCAAAAAATATTAGACAATCCAACTGAGAATGGAATATACCATATTTCAAATGAAGGAAATTGTAGCTGGAGTGAATTTGCTGAAGAAATATTTAGACTAAAAGGAATTGACACAAAAGTAAATCCTATCGGAACAAAAGATTATAAAACACTAGCAAAAAGACCTAAGTATTCTGTGCTTGATTGTAACAAAATAAAAACGGAGTTAAATATAGATATTCCTAACTGGAAAGAGTCTCTGAAAGAATGTCTCTGATTGTTACCAAGAAACAATTCCAACATTTCTTGTAAAGTGACCTTTAGGGATATCATCTATAGGAATGATTGGGTTAGCCTCATCAATACCTTCTTGTTCTTCATCCACCACCCTAGCATCATGACCTTTCGGAATGTCATCAACTGCAATTACAGGATTAGCCTCACCCAACTCGTCTTCTGCATCCTTTTCCATTTTATCCAAACGAGTATAGTAGTCAGGAACCTCCCAAAGATTTCCCATAGCAACCTCTCTCGCTTTTAGATTATCTTCAGTTTGTTCTAATTCTATTTTACTTCCAACACTAAGTTCGTGCTTAATAAAGAAAACTGGAACATCATGTTTTTGAGCAATATCTTCAACAGACCTACTATTAGTTTCTCCTCCATTAATACACTTACCAACCGCCTTTTCTTGCACCAAACCATATTCTTTATTCAATCTCTCTTCCACAGTGTTATAGTATTCATTAAAAATAGGAACACTCATCATACTCTTAACATTCAATTCCATCTGACCTAATAGAGAATCTATTTGATAGGTATCAATATACGGAGGTATAACATTTCCATCATCATCAATATTATCCTCATCTTCTGGATCGTAATCATCCAAGCTAAAAAACAGCTTATCTAATTGATCAAAGTAAAACTCTTTTTCTCCAACAAAAATCCATTCAATAATTTCAATATCATCAATATTGCTTGTAGGGACTACAACAATATCTGAATACACAGAACCATCAAGCACGTCTTCTACTTTTAGGTTCTGACTGGATTCAATTGCCATCCTCAAAACAGTTGGGGGATGTGTTTCGCCTTCTGGAGCTGGTTTAATATCTTTGATTCTGATTTTTGCAACAAAGTCCTCTGCATAAAATTCTGCGTTTTCTTGTTCCGAAGTGAAAAAGAATCCACCAAACTTTTGACCAGACGAAGACGTTCCAGTACCAATAAGTCTAGGAGTGAATTCATTAAAAGGAAACAAAGATCTAGTTCCGTGATAGTAAACTTGACCTTGACTCTCTAATAAAGCTGAGATTCTATTTTCAATTAAAATTCTCATTCTAGTGAATCAATAAGAACGACACTTGAACATCTTCACGATGCGCACCTAAATCTGATTCTCCCGATGGAAGAACGATAAGGTTAAACTGATTTTTTTCTTGCTCCTCTTGAGGAAGCTCCTCTTGATAAAGAATAGAGTCTACTGGAAGGTTATGTTTTTTAGCTAAACGATTCTTTAACTCCTGCCTCGCTTCAGCTTGAGGCTCAACAAACATAGGCTTTCCTTGATCATCCTTCTGAAAATGCGCACCTTTACCTTTAACAAACAAATCCTTAAACACATCTTTTGTTTCAATAGTAGATGCTTTAACATTATTGATGTCAACCTTATCCTTTTCTCTCTTGTTTGCGTCACGAGAAAAGTTCACTAAAATGTCTTTAGAGATATCGCCAGCATAGTCTCCCATTTTTGTGTAAGCATAAGAAAGAAAATTGTGACCTTCCGATAAAAGCCTCTTAGTCACGTTGTGGGCAATGTCCCAATATTTTTTTGTAAAGAAGTCTCCCGCATCATTCCAACGCATAAGAACCTTAATGCCTTTTGAGTTTTTTACAACACAAAGTCTTTTTAATTCCAAATAAATAATCGATTCAAATGACTGAGGGTCATTTAACATAAAATTAAGCCTTTGAGTCAACTGCCTTGATACGTGATCGAAACGAACGAAAGAACCTTTTCTTGCATAACAAACAACGGCACATGTTCCAGCACCCGGGCAGGTGTTGACTTGAAAAAACTCCTTACCAGAAATATCATACACAATTCCATTCAACGCAGGAATCCCTGTATTGACAGCCCAAACATCTCCTTGAGATGTTTTCTCCATCTTCCCGTTCTGTGAAATCAACTTAGTAGGGATAACCGTAATCTCTTCAATAAAAGCCTGTACATCAATCTCCCCGTCTTCATCTTGGTGAATGTAACTCTTTCCTATGATAGGTCTGTTCAGTGGCAATTCACCCCTCTTTTGAGCAGGTAAAGACAAGCGATCAAGAACTCCCTGTAATTGTAGTTTCAACTGATCGGATGGAATACAAGATTTTTTAACATCCTGAAAATCGTCATCCCAATCAATTTCATTCACAACCTTGTCGTGAACAAGGTTTTTTATTGATTCCTTAAGGTTCATAGTATAAAAGCTTTATTGTAAATAGTTGCAAAAAAACCAACTATTTACAATAAATACACACTAATGAAAAGAAGAGTTTTAACAGAAGAAGCAGCAAGGTCAAAAATGCTTGCAGGTATAATCAGTCAAAAGCAATATAAAACCATTATTAAAGAGAACGTTGAAAGTATCAGTGTTGATGATTTAATAATGAAGGTGAAAAATTCACAATATAACATTGAAGATTTCGAGCAAGAAGAAGTAGCGGTTGAAAAATTCATAAACACTACAAAAAATTCTCCTAAAATAATATTATATTTCTTTAATTCAGTAAAAGATCATTTACCTTTTACTGAGGGTTATGCGGAAGAAATTGGAAACATAGAAGTTGCTTATAAAATTATAAGTGAATTTTATAATTTCGATGTTGAAATAGATTTTGACATAACTGATAGAGATAGTTTTATCTTTGAATTATTAGATAAGTACAGAAGTAAAATTGTTAATAAAGATTTGTTAAACAAACTGATTTCAGATACTGTTATAAAGCACAAAACTATCTCCTCTCTTTTTGGGTTTATGAAATTAAATGATGACGCAATTTTATATATTCTATCAAACGCTAACAAGGTTATAAATAACATATGGGCGGATTCGAATTTGGACTCAAATTATGAAGAATATTTACAACTACTATTAGAGTATAGTAACTATAAGTCATTTTCTTTCATGATGGATATCTCAAACCCTTTCCGTTACGCTGAGTTTAAAAGCTTTGTAGATGACTATAACCTTCCACCTGAAATAAGAGATAAATATTTGTCTCAATACGAAGAAGACGGGTCTAGCGCAGAGCCTTCTGATGATTATGACAACTGGGCTGTATAGGCAATCAATAACTAACCATTGTTTGACAAAAAAAACCAACTATTTAATTGTAATCGTCAGTTCCTGACGATTACAAAGGTGAGCAATAATGCATATCCTAAAAAAAACACACCACACAAACGAGTGTAGTTTGTTGTAAATAATATACCCATGAAAAACATAGTTCTTATAGAAGAAGTGACAAGGTCAAAAATGCTTGCAGGAGTAATCACTCAACAACAATACAAAACTATTATTAAAGAAGCCAAAGAGGGAATCTCAATGGTATTAAACGAAGCTTTAAATAAAGATTTAAAAGATTTTGGAAAAGATTTGGAAAAATTCCTACAAGGAAAGGGATTAAAAGTTAACTTAGGACAAGGAAACACTAAAGCCTTATATGAACCAATTGGTAAAAATGAAAACTATGCAGCAATACAGTTGTTTGAAGATATTTTGTATATAATTGTTAATGATAGTAAAATACATTTATTAGAGGAAATTGTAAAAACATATAACCTAGAAAAGGGGAGACCTACAAAACAAACAGGAGACTGGAATGATGACCCTAGCATAAAAGCGCAATCTGAAGGAGAAATTGTTATACATCACATGGGAAGAATGGGTAAAGCTTATGAATTAAAAGTTCATAGATGGAAGGACTGGAACGGTGTTATAAAGCAAAAACAACAACAACAACAACAACAACAACAACAACAACAACAACAA
>TARA_R110000851_G_scaffold92259_3_pt1 | contig 21603 bp, 21 predicted proteins | sample TARA_R110000851 | Tara Oceans TARA_R110000851 (sample SAMEA4397627) | marine metagenome | biome: Polar Biome; feature: [DCM] deep chlorophyll maximum layer (ENVO:01000326); material: water (ENVO:00002006), including particulate matter (ENVO:01000060) such as... | depth 17 m
GTGCTGGCGTAAAGGTGGCCACCTCGCCATAGATGACGACCTTGCCGTGCTGAGGGTCAGAACCACTAACCAGGCTATATGTCAGATTACCACTACCCACATTGGTCGCGACGAGGGTAACGAAGCCGGGTGTATCTTCAGCTATGGTAAGAGTACCGTTGCTAGCAACAGGGGCAGCAGGTTCGCTAATGACGCTCTGTGTTTCAAGAAGAATATACCCATCATTTGATCTGAATTTAAAATCAAAAGGTCCGGGTGGAAGGTCGCTTGTATCGAAGTCATGAGTGAAAGAAAAACCTTCAACATTCACTCGATGATAAGGAAATGGAATGGTTTTAACGATTTCATTATTTTTATGGATTTCAAGCGTCGCAAAGGCTCCACTATCACCGAGATATCTTGATGCTCCTGTGTTAGTGACAGAAGCCGGCCAATCAAATACCACAGTCGATTTATGTCCAGGATAGGCGGACCTGTCTTCTATCCTTACTTTAGGGGCGCCATTATCCCACATCCTAGATGACAACATTTCCTGCACACCTCTCAGAGCAGAATGGCGCACATCAAGACTTATTATTTTTGGTGTTGGAGGTTCTTCTATATTGCCTAGCCTATAGAAACTACCATTAGTAGAATATGGTTTGCCATTGCTGTCAGATAAATAAACCCCCCCTTTGTAGTAAAATATAAATGCCTGCGATAAAGAATAATATATATAATCTCCTTTATTAGGTGTGTCATTTTTAAAAAATACCGACCGGTATTCACTTTCAGGGTTATCTAAGAGGGGAAGAGTTATCGGGTTTCCTTCAGCATAAACCGTTGCCCTCTTATAGCTACGTTTCCCGACATATAAAAAATCTTCGGGAACAGATGTAAGCCCATCTTTTGCCTTCGACAGAATGCTAGCTGGTCCGCATAACTCATATTTTTTTAAGTAATTTTTTTGTTGCGAGTACTTTAATTCTCCAGCGGTAAAACCAAAACTCGAAAGTGAAGAATCGAAGCCGCCATGATCCACGTCACGTAGCGCATACATTCCTGCTAGCTTTATGGATTGAAAAGTGACCGAATTGTAGTCAATATTTCCAGAAGACGTTTCATAATAGTTATTCTCGTCATAAATACAGATTGTGCTGCTTTCATTACTTTCATCAGCACTGACTATTGTAGGTAATAGTAGTGTAGAAATCACAAGGCTACAGAGTAGCGCGATTCTATGTAACATAGGGCTAACTCCTTTTATTCTAATACACGAATTACTTTGTGCTGTTGGCTTGCCCTAATTCCAACTTCCCAACGTCTCGGCTCTATTTCTGTGTAAATATAACCAGGAACATACAGATCGCCGTTTTTGTCCTCCCACGGATCTACCGCTATACGCATGACAACAGCCTGAGTCCGGATCGGCAGTGGATTTTGGGCGCGGACTGGCATCGGCGCGTTGTCGCCTGGTTCGCGGTACAGCACACGGGTGCCTGCTTCTGCAGACGCATCAGCGGCGTTGCCAGCACCTTCAGCATGCCCTTCTTGCTCACGCATCAGCTGTGTCTTGTATGCGTCGGTCTCGGTTGCGGTGTAGACATCACGGGCGCTGACACAGGTGACCCCTTCAGGCATACCCGAGCAACCGTATTCAGGCGAACCGATATTGAGCATGCTGGTGCAACCAGTAAGGGCCAGCAGAGCAGAGATAGTGATGATGTTTTTCATGGTGGCCCCTTAGTCGACGGATACTTGAGTGAGTGAGTTTTCTGGTGAAAGCGTTACGGTCATGCCGCGCTTAACGATGAAATCGACTTCGCGCATGGCGTCGATTTCAATGATCGGGAAGATGTTCTCAGCCATAGCCAAGTAGTAGTCAGCAATGCGCTCCATTGCGCTGCCTGCGCCACGCGCAGCTGCACCTTGAAGTACATTTGAGTTGAATGCCTGCTCGTAAACGGGGCTACCGGCAGTGCCGTCCTCATTGCCGCGTGTGATGTTGATCGAGGGAACCTGACGGACATCGAAGGCGCCTGCAGCTCCCTCCATGAACCCAGCCATGAGGCTACGGGCGATTACTTGACCTTGCTTGGACACCAGCCGGCCGCGTACACCTGCTTTGCCGTCTTCGCCTGTTGCGTAGGCATCAAGTGTTGACTCGAGGATGGTGCCGTCATTTCGGACACAAGAGATGCGCTCTGCTCGCATGTAGGCGCGTTCCGAGCTGAGGTCGCCCCAGCCAGCAGCGATGAGGAAGCACTCACGGAAATCGGCACGGAAACGGTTGGGGAGGATCGCCTCGCCCTTGATGCGCAGCAGTGTGGGGAAGGGATCACGTTGAGCCTGATTGCCGGTAGGGGCATCCATACCTGTCATCAGTACACCAGAGAGAATAGATCCGCTGGGTAGTGTGATGGTGACCTTCTCGGCTTCAGGGTCGGCTTCTTCCTCTGGCTTGCCGGTAATCGTACGAATTTTGGGTGACTCAACGCGCTCGCTACTCCGTGAGGTTGGATCTACCGGCGGCGGCTCTGGCAGGTTTTGATAGACGCTGTTAATAGCTTCTGCTGAGTCAGTAGCAGCATTCGGTACCAGAGGGGCGCGGTTTTGGAAAAGACCACCGTTGATTGGCTCAGGGGATCCGCCGTCTTGTGAGTTATCGGTATCGTCGTTGCCTGACTGTGATTTGCTCAGTTGCTCTTGCATGTCCGCGAGCGTTGAATGCAGCTGCTGCATTTCAGACTGCATCGCTTCAATTTTTGCAGCGTCACTCCGTGAACCGCGCTCATCTACTGACTGCTCGGATTTGCGCTCAAGTCGGGTCATAGAAGACTGGAGTTGGCGCATTTGGCTTGCGAGAGCGTCCAATCCCATGCCGCGTGGATCTTCATCGGTGATGATGGCTTCAACCTGCGGGCGCGGCGATGTGCGAGCTGAACGCTCGTTGTTCGGATTGCCCATGACAATCCAGAGCACCCCGACGACGCCAACAACCGTACCAGTGATTGCAAGAGTTTTTTTTTGCTTGGCATTCAGGTTTGCGAATGCGCTTTTGATATTGCTCATGTTTGCTCCGGTACTCAGTTCAGCAGGCTGGGACGTGCGCTGGTTTGCGCCTGTTGCTGGCTCACGCGAGTGATGACGAAGATTTCAGACTTCTCGCCTGGTTCGAGAATCTCGTATGGCCACACGGCTACCCCTGCACGATTGGGGTGTGTGCAGGATGCGTGGAGGACTTCCGTTGGCTGAGCAGAAATATTCTCTGCGGCGATGATGAACACGCGGAATTCGTGGCCCAGGATGTATTGAACATTGTTGAAGTCGTAGGACAGGTCTTGTTGTGCGCAGTCGGGGATCGCGTCACCAGACTGCAGCTCTGCGAGGCTGTAGCCGCGAGGCAGGTTGCCAAGGGCCAGTTCCCGCATGATGCCGCGCAGGCTTTCCATGTAAGGCTGGCTTTGCTCCCAGCGTCGTGCTTGCCCGCTGTAGGCCAGAGAGCGTGGAGCTGAAGCAGCACCAGTTGTGCCGGTGACGGCTTGCGAGAACATGAGGTTGGCCTGAATCGGCGGAATGCTCTGCGGGAGCAGGGTCAGAGATACGGCAAGGCCTTCATCATCTTCTGGAGTGATGAACATGGTGACCGGCTGTTCGTCTTGCGTGGTGACATAGACCACGTTGTCCCGTGTCGAGATTTCGGCCGTGCTTACGGTTTGGATGTTCGGAGTTTCAAACGGAGTCACGATGCGGTTGATCTGACCGCGGCTAATCGGGATCAGGGTATTGGTGCCGTTTGAGACGATGACATCTTGGCGAGTTTCGACCGCCTGATTTTGACGACGACTAGGCGCAGGGGATGACATAACAGATGCCGGCACCGGGGGCAGGTCCCCGTTCTCACGGGAGACTTGTACCTGACGTTGGGCTTGGGGCTGTGACTGTTGCTGCGGTGCCGCTGCAGGAGCCGGCGTGACCTGAGCATGCTCTGATGCAGCCGTAACTGGGCTGTTGATGCCAGGGATGTTTACTGGCTGTTGAGCGTTGACGTTCGGGGCCAGCGTGGCGGCAACTGCCAGACCTATGGCCGTCTGCAGTTTGTTAACTTGGATCTTGGAAAAAAACATGGGCGCAACCTCGATATTCAGTTGCGCCCATTTTGAAGATTAAGCCACCTCAGAAATGACTAAATAGGTACAGATTCTGGCGGAATAAATGTTTATTCAGCCCTTTGACGCCTTTCTTCAACGGCACGCTCACGGGCCAGAACGTCAGAGGTGCGCGGTGCGCCGGTGTAGGTCGAGATCCACTCAATAACAGGCTTGAAGTCTTTGATAGCAAGCTCGATCTCATAGGTGCGGGCTGTCCGTGACTTGTCGCCTGTTGGCCCTTCTGTGACTGCGCGGCCGGTAACGTAGAAACGATTACGCTTCTCCGAATCTCGCAGCACCTTGTCGGGCTGGAAGGCCATGCTCACCCGGTCTTTGCGGATGGATTGGATCTGATCCGCTAGGACGGTCATCACGTTCTGGTAGATCTCAGGATGCAGGATTGGGCCAATCGCGGATTTCACTACCTCAGCGTTGTCTGGGGTCACGTTGCCCAACATCATGGCCACATACAGCACCCATGCGTCACTGTAGGTTCCGCTCGAATCGGTTTCGCTCACCCAACCTTTCTCGGTCATTGTTGGGGGGACGATCGCTACAACCTGTTCCTTTGTTGCTGTAGACCAGAACTGGACGACCATCAGCGCCATCAGTCCAAGCACGGCAATACGAAGGAATTTATTTTCTCCGCGCATGCCATCGAACGTGTCTTGAAAAATTGACTTCAGCATCAGATAAATTCTCTCTCGTATGAATTGGGCATGGTCCGTGTGTTGTGGATGCCGATCGCGCCCAGATTCCAGTAAACGGCGTGAAGCAGGTAACCATCAGGCTTGTTGTCGCAGAATCGGCGGTAGAACCGGGCCAGGACGATGCCGCAAAGCAGGCAGATAGTCAGTTGGGCCAGCAGGATGCCTGCGACTAGGCCGATGCCGATTGGAAGCGCCTCATCCAGCCGCCAGAAAAGTACATTCGGTGGTTCATCAATTCGATCTGGGATGCGTACAGGTTCTTGGCTCATTGGTTGCTCCCTGAGCTGTTTACTAACTGCTCGATTGCGTCTGTGATTCCGGTTGGGGAAGCGTAATCGCCTTGCAGGAGAATCGACTGACCGCTTTGGTTGTCGTAGACCAATGTGGATGGAGTCTGTGCGATGCCGAGCTTAACGGCTGCATCAAGATCTGACGTGATCCGGTCGATGACTTCATTGGACTCGGTGCAAGCGATAAATCGCTGCTGATCTAGCCCCATGTCTTTAGCCAAGATCGGTGTTGGCTGCTGGATACCTTCGCCATGACCACGGGTTGAAGCGAGGATGATGCTCATCATTTCCCATGCCGCTTCGCTTCCACCTTGGTCACCGGCGCATTCAACAGCGATGGCCTGCCGGCGAGATGCTTCCCCCTGGACGGGAACATGCACAATTGCTGCATTCACGTTGCCGCCCGAGGCCTCTACGAGACTCTTCAGCGCTGGGAAATGTGTCCTGCAGTAAGGGCATTCGGTATCGGTCAACTCAACAAGCGTGAAGCGCGCACGCTGGTTTCCATACAACCACTGGTCACCATGCTCACTTTGGCTGGATTGATCCGCCATCGCTTCCGGAACTGTGATCGCGGGTGCTTCGGATGCAGCTCGTTCTGCAATAGATGCCTCATCCAAGCCTAGCGCAACGGTGTTGATGGTCTGGATCTTTTCTTCCAGTGCCGAAACGCGGTTGTGGTTCCAATACCACGTCATTGCAAGAGCGGTAGAAAGAGCGGTAATGGCGATGGTTGGGAGAAGGGAGTTCTCGGCCATAAAACCTCCTATGGGATCATGGCGTGAATTCTGAAGGGTTATAAATGCTGAAACTGGCTTAAATCCGCCAAATATAGGCGGATTTAAATCGAAGCGATTAAATGCGCTTGGGAAGGTTCGAGACGAACAGCGCAATAATCGAAGGCATGACCGCAATCAGGATGGTGCAAGCAACCAACGGTGGTAGTGGCAGAGGCACCAGTACGCTAACAACCATGACAATGACGCCCCAGACCAGCAGGTTGACCGCATGCTGGTTCAAAAAGGGCGATGCATAGTCAAAGCCGTACCTCTTTGCTTGCCAGCGCATGAATCCCGCCACGACTGCAGGGATGGCGACCACGACAAAGAATGGAAGCCAGTGCAGCGTCAGAACACACCTGTAAACGACCATGTAGGTGATCTTCTGCACCGCCTGACCTCGCTCGGCCAAGTACCTGAACCACCAGGACACCTTGGTATCGAAGGAGTTGACCGTTTTGACATCAGGCGATGGGAAGAACAGATCGGCTGCGCCTTCCTTCAAGCCTGAATCGATCATCAGAGCAGTGTAGATACTGTCGGTTTGAGCAATGATGCTTTCCATCTCCGCAGTGCTGAGCATGGCCCGCCCCATCTCGTGCTCTTTCACAATCGCGTTGTCGATCATCCGGTTGGGGATCAGTGTTGCTATCCCCAGAATCAGAATGAAGACGAAGACGATGCAGCCAACCAGAGTCTTGGGCCATTTTTCTTCAATCGTGTCGGCCACTGCGCACCTCCCGTATGTAAGCCGCTTCAGGGATGTTGTGCTTTACGCACCAATCAGCAAATAGCTCGACTGTCATGTCTGGAGTCAGCTTTGACGCAGCTGTAAGCACCTCTCGAAGAACCAATGTCAGACGCTCGATGTCTGAAAGTCCTTTCACCCGGCCTTCCATGTACTGGGTCATAGCGGCCTCAAGCGGACCACGCATTTCTTTTGGCTGCTCGGTGAATCGTACGACCTGAAGCACCAGCTTCGCCGCATTTCGCCAACTGACACAAAACGTCTTGAGCTTCTGGTGCGCACTGGGCTCAAGCTCGGTCATGCGCTGAATAATTAGGGGTGTGCTCATTGTTTATCCTACGCAGCGTCGATATTAAGGATTGGAATTCGGCCCTTGCGGATATCACCACCCGCAAAGACAGCCAAAAATTCAAGATCAGGAAGCTCACCTAGAAGCGCGGTTGGGAATCTCTCCCCCTCCTCTTCCATCAGTCGCTCGCCAATGTTGCCGTTGTGCTTGATGGCGTTATCGCCGGTACCCGTTGCCTGAGTGCGCATAACGTAGGCAAAGCGCGACTTTGGTAGCTTGGTAGAGATGAACTCTTGGGTATCTGTGTCCAGTACCCTCAGCGCAACGATATGGTTGGCGTTGGCCAATACCTGCAGAGCCTTGGCTTCGTCGCCCATCCGCGCTTTGAAGTCGGCAATTGTCTGGGTTGCGATGTAGAGGTTGATACCCGCGCCACGACCTTTGTTGAGGATCTGAATCAGCTGGTCATTGAGAACTTCTGCGCATTCGTCAACGAAGATGTTGACCGGCTTCGGGAGGCGGTGGTTATAGATCTCGCCCGCGGTCGAGGCTAGGTCGGCCAGCGCAAGTGAGCCGATGGTTGAACCGACCATTGGATCTGACAGCGAGTCGAGGCCGAGGTACAGCACCTGGTCGGAGTTAATGACCAAGTTCATGTTGGTCGATTCTGCGTCTTCGGTCGGTGAAAGCAGCGGTCCCATGCTGCCTGCAGTAAGCATCACGAGAATTGGCAGCAGACCAGCGATCATCTTGCTGAAGTGGGTTCGGTCATGCTCCAACTGTGTCAGCAGACCCTCAATGTCTGAATTTGGTTTGATCGGTACCACTTCGTCGTAGTACAGCCGGCGAAATACCTTGGCCTTATGTTCGAGCGTCTGAGCTTTTTGCTTGATGACGGCAGCTTCACACAGCTGGTCGAACATTGGACCGACTACCTCAGTGCCGTACGCACGAACTACCTTGCACACCAGACCGGGTACATCGTCCTCCAGAGTGCGACGCAGGTTCACCAGCGTAGGCTGAATGTTGCAGATGAGCATGGACTGGATGACGTTGTTTAGCGCCATCATGGCGAAGGCTTGGAACGGATCCCCGGCATCACTCTTCATCAAAACTGCGATGCGGGAGGCAATCTCAGTCGCGCGGCCGTAATTCTTTGTCAGTGCAAGCGACATTGACTTTTCCGGATGGCCCGGGTGGAAGTATTTGAAGCGGTGCGCATGGTCAGGGCCAAGTGCAGCACAGGTCTGGCGGCAGGTTTCAGCCAGCCCCCGATCGCCTTTCGGGTCGATCACGATTACCGCCTCACCTCTGGCGATGCACTGGGCAATAGCCATATCGAACCAACGTGTCTTACCGGCGCCGGTGGTTCCAGCAACCAGCGTATGAATGTCTCGCTGGCCAACTGGGCGGATACAAGGCTCTTCATCGCGCAAGCCAAGACCGTGGATCCATCGTGTCCCCTTAATGGCAGCGTTTCGTCGACCTTTCTTACCAATGATCTTGGTCAGATCGCGTGACAGCAGCTCAAACGCATACTGTCCGTACTGCTGGGTCCACTCAAAGGCCTCCCCGTAGTAGAAGCCTTCTGGGTTCTCTTCCACGATCTTCAGTAGCTTGGGCAGCGAGGTGAAGGAGACAGGGACTCCCAGCAACGATTTCTTTGCCCGGTATACAGCGATGGCGCGAGGGAGTGCCGCTAACGCGAATGCACTCTGCACTCCCATCGTGATGGCGTAGGGCGTAGAAGGCATCCCCATCGTTAAATGGATCCCGGTTGCCGCCAGCATCGAGCCGGCCCAAGCTGCAATCTCTGCAGCTTCAAAATTGGGTCGCCAATAGTTCGTATATGACCACTCAGCCATTGGATTTCACCTTGTTCAATTCCCCTTCCAAGGGACGTATGAAGACCACTTTCTTGCGCCAGTCGTAGACAGCATCACAGTGCAGATGGAGTGCGTTGATCACATCATCACGGGTTACGTCATGGGAGTTGGCGCTTTGTTTAATCTTGTGCAATGAAATAGAAACAGCTTCGACCCCGGCGCCGACTGTTGCTGCAATGCCGCTTGCGATAAGTGGCTGAGTGATGGTGTGCAGCAGCGCGGCTTGCTCTTTGCCGATTACGGTCAGGGTGCAAGCAGGAGGTGGATTGCTGATGTTGCGTGTGACCAACTCCCCCAGCCAGTCGGCAAGCAATACGCCGTCTTTGCGGTTGCTAGTGAAGGTGTACGTCTGTCTTTCGTCTGTGAAGTCGTGCCAGAGCCAACCTGCCTCGATTAGAGGCTGCAATAGGGCATCGCTGATACCACCAGCCTGTGAGGACGCCAGAGGGAGAAACACGCGGCGCTGATAGACGTTGAATATTGCAGGTACCTGCAGTGCCCGGATCAGCTCGCTAGCCAGTTCGGGATGATTCTGGAGTGCTGATTTTTCCTCAGAACTGATGTCGAGATGTTGGTCAGTCTGGAACAGCTGTAGATTCTTCTGGAGGTTTGGTTCCTCAACGGTCTCTGGGCTAATTTGTGGCGGCTCGGGCGCCTTTGCAGGCTCACGCTTAGGCCTTTCTTTCGGCTCGGTCAGCATGAAGCGCTTCGGTGGCTTTGGTTTAGCCGTAGGCATTGATGAGGCCTGATCTGGGGACTGCGGGACTGGCTTAGGTTGCGCGACAGGCTCCTCAACCAGGGAGATATTCTCCGGTAGGGGCTGTTGCTGGGTTGTCGTTTCTGTTGCCTCTTGCTGCTGCTCTGGGTTGAAACAAACCAGTGTTTGTTCAAGGAATTTCTGAGTACTTTCAGGGTCATTACCGGCAAACTCGACGTTGGCCATGCGCTCAAGCACGGGGTCCAGAGGTTTGGCTTCCTCGGCAGGTTCAGCTGGAGCAGGCTTAATATGGCCTGTTTGCTCAGCCTGTTGTGCAGCTGCAGCTGCAGGTGCAGGAGCTGTTTCAATCAGAACCGGTTTGTCAGTAGTTAGTGCGCGAGGTTCGAGCTTCGGCTGTTCCTTCCGCTTCTTCTTTTTCGCCGGTGATTTCTCGGCTGGTATTGAGGCAACCCCTTCTTCCGGTGCTTCATAAGGCTTATCCGCATCAAGATCGGCTGGCTCGGCTTCTGAGGGGATCTTGAAGTCAACCATCTCGCCCGCGAGGCGCAACCGAACGCTTACTGGTGCTGGTACCGGGTCATAAGGGAACAGGGTGTCGGCAGACGCAAGTTTCATGCATCGCAGGATCATCGGTTTGTCAGGCTTATCGCCCTTCTGCAGGCAGTCTGGTGCCACTTCCCAGTACATCTCTCCATCGGGGCTGCGCTCGGCAATAGACTGGTCGACCAGACGCATCAACAGTGACGTTGCCGTTCTTGGGATGGCTTCCACCTGGTCACTGAGGATCAGGTCGATGATTTCCTGTGCGCCGGTATTCCAAGCGATAAAAACCCCCTCAGTTGTGGTCCAGACACGAGCGCCGGGTTTGTTGAACTCCCACTTCCCGTCTTTAACCAACCGGGTCATTGCGCCGGTGATCAGCTTGATGATTGGTACCCCGGTCATGTACTGGGGTGCCTCTCCGGTGGCCATGTCGAGCTTCGTTGACTTGCCATCAGCGAGCATGAGCGGCTTATAGAGCGGAGACTCCTCATTACCGACGATGGCATCGAGCAGTGCGTCAAGAATGTCCTCGCCGCCCTCAGACAACCATGCCAATGTCTTCGGCGGGCAGATGGTCATAACCAAATCGCGAGACTTGGCCACATGGCGCATGTGCCGGCCTTTCTGCCACTCGATGTAATACTTGCGAAGCTGGTTCTTCGTCGCCCATTCCTCAATTGAGCCTTCGCTGTATACCCACTTCAGGTTGGTCGGCTGGTAGAGGACGTGCATATCAGTTACGGCCTTGCCGGTATCGTGCAGCAACCCGCACAGCATGCCAGCGACATTCCAGCGGAATGCACGAAAACTGCGCTGTGAGGGTGGCAGGCGTGAATCGAACGCTGTGTTTTTGGTGCAGTTCATGGCGTAGAACGCCACTTCGAGGCCATGCCGGAGTAACCCGCCAGGGCCACAGTGGTGATGGTTCTCCGAAGCGGGTAGCAGGTGAACAAAGCGCGCGTAGTTCACCAGGACAGGCTTAACGAACTCGTCGAAGTCCGGCTTTGTAAGGCCGACCCCGCCGAGCATTTTGTTGGTCAGCTCGTGCTGCAATCCAAGAAGATATTCGCTGCTCAGAAATGCCGGGTAGCCCTCAAGGAAAGGTGGGTACCGAACGGTGCGACGAGCGCCCATCGGCAGCAGCTTGAGAACTTCGTCGTTAATGGCTTCTTCATCGGGGTGCAACTGATCTTGCTTACTTGGTCCGGATGAGAACAGGCGCTTGAATATCGCGCCAATGGCAAAGGGCATGGTTCGGCTCACTGTCATGTAGTGCGAGCATGTTCCACAATTTCAAAAGGCCGCGATGGGTATTTACTGCCAAATTCAGGCATAAAAAAACCCGGCCGAAGCCGGGTTTATCAGAACCAGAAGGAGATAGCCTGTTTTGGCTCCTCTTCAGGTGCGGTTTGCTGCTTTCTGCTGCGCTTGGCGTGATAAATCGGGATAGGCTTAGCAGACGCATCCTCGGTGAACTTGGCATCCACGGTAAACCGCGTGCTAGTCGAGGGGGATCGTCGAAATGACTCAATAGTGTCAGTTGTCAGATCCGGTTTCAGACTTCGTGCGACCGCTTCCCAATCCACTGTACCGGCCTTGTCATAGACTTTGGCGCGGATACCAAGATGGTCTGCAGTTCGGAAGTCACCCATGATAGACAGGAACTCGTCTTCAAGGCTTTTCGCTTCCAGCTGAAGTCGCGCAAGCTCCTTCTTATGCTTGGCGATATCAGTTTCGAGGTCACGTCGAGACGCCGACAACGCTGCCCATTTCTTCTGGTCAGTGTGCGACAGCTCTCCGATCGGCAGCTCATCACGCAGCGGGTCAGCTTCGGGGATCTCATCGTGGATGATGCTGTCCCAGAACTCTGTGCATGCATTGATGATCCGCACTCGCTCCTTCTCACTCAGCGTTACCCTCAAAAGTACGGGAGTGTGCTTGGGTGACCAGAACCAGATGAAGCCAGTTGTACCGCCACTAACGACCAGCTGGTGCTTCACCTGCCATTGGTAGAGCTGATAGAACGAACTCCGCTCGTTCTTCTCTAGCACTTCCAAGTGGTTACCTTCTGCAAGGTTCTTGATTTCAACAGGGCGGTTGTCCTCAAGCAGGCCATCGAAAGATGCCCGTATGAAAGGAGACAAGCCATGTTCAGCGCAAATCGGCAGGCCAAGAACACCATGCTTGTCTTCAAAAGCCTGAAGGGCCAATGGCTCCCGAGCTGCGCCTTTGCGCACCTGCGGAATGACGGATAGGTCTGGAGGAGTGATATACCCCTTCAGCTCAAGCCACAATTGCCGGCGTGTTTTGTCCGGGTTCTCACCCAGAATCACAGCCAGCATCGTTGCAGTGACCCCGCCCTTACGCCAAGCAAGCCATTCGTCTGTTCGCTGTGCGATGTCGACTACTTTCATTACCTTCTCCTTTTCAGTCATTGCAACACGGCCCGGGGAAAACCCAAGCCAGACCGGCAGGAGACGAACGCACCCTGCATGGGGCTGTTCGCCCCTGCAGGGTTGCGTTAATCGTGCTTCAGTGACTTGTAGGTGTCAGATACTCGCGCAATCGCATCGAGCAGATCCGGCCCCTCCAAGGGTGTGAACGCACCATTGGTTTTGTGTCTCACCATCACCTTTGTTGTGCTGCTGGTGATAGTGAGACGGTGTGGCTGCAACAGGTTTATGAGGTCTGTTACTGCCTTTTCTGGCGTGTCACCAATACCGCTGTAGCGGCTGCCATCAGCTGAGTTGATAATCACCAGGAACATCACGCGGCCTCCAGTTTCCCGTAGGTAGCGTTGATGTTCTCGATCTGGCGATGGCCCTCCTCCCAAGCAATCTGACGAGAATTCATCTGCTGGATTACTAGGGTGACGGCCATGCCGCGATGCCATTCCGGTTCTGCCGACAAGCGATCCAGCGCAACAGGGTCTGGGGTGATGTACCCCGAATCGAACATATCTCCCACGCACTCTTCTGGGGTGTCATGGGTGTGATGACCGATAAACCCGAATGCCTTGAATTCCTGCCAGCGGTACCGCCCGGGCTCTGTTGCATCGCGTAGCACGAAGCCCCAAGACTCCATGCTGCGGTGCTTCAGAGTGAAGCCCAGACCAGCCGCCTGGTACTGCTCAATCAGGCTTTCCAAGACAGGTAAATCCGCCTGGAATGATTCGAGCATTTCCTTTGCAAGACTGGCAAAGGCAGCACGTTCAGAGGACAAGTCGCGCGTCCACTGCTCGATACTGCGTTTCAACCCTTCAACGGACGAGGGACGCATTGCTTTGCCCCCCCGTTTTCAAGGCATTAAAAAAGCCGGGGTAGTTAGCCTCGGCCTTTTGGATCGCCTGTTGCAGTGATTTGGCTTGGCAGCGGAATTTCTTCCGCTGCAGCGGCCGGTTTACTTCAACAACGTCAAGTATGTAGGTGCGCATTACTCTTTCTCCGTTTCGATAGAGCCTGAGCAGGCGCACTCACCCAACGGGCGAATGGCCCGTCAGGGATGATTTTTACTGGTCGATTACACGAACAGCAGGATGATGAATTCGATGATATCGAACATTGTCGTCACTCCAGTTTTATTTAATGAAAAGGCACCTGTGTGGATGCCTTATCGTTCACTCGCCGCTTGCTGCGACAGCGTATTGAGCAGCGTTGAGCTGCGCTTTTGCGTAGGCCATAGCTTCGGCCGGCCACGATTGGATATGCTCCAACGCAGCTTGCCAACAGCCTTGTTCTTGCGCACGACGCACAATCTCTGCGACCTTTTTCACGACCTTCGGGGGAAGCTCGACTTCGCTGGGTGCCTGCTGAGGAGATGTTGTTTCTGCAGGACTAGCCTGCGTCTCAACTACTTCGGCTTCAGGCTCCGCTTGTTGGTGTTGCTCGGCAGGCATGGCCTGTTCAAGTGTTCCTTCAAGAGGTTGATCAACGACTTCAGCTTGCCCCATGAACCGTTCAACGACTTCAGCTGAAACTTCATCGTTCTTGAAGCCTTCGCCGTTGTCGTTCAGGTACTGAATTGCATCATCCAACCGCCGGGATCCTTGCGGCCAATACTTGCGGGCAACCTTGATTGCCGCTTTCTTTGCCATAGAGCCGAAATGGTCCAGCCAGGGGCCTTTCTTCTTTCGTTTCCAGAGGTCAGATGCTTCTCGTGCGGTGTAGATGTTCTCAGCTGTGACGACTTCAATGTGAAGGCGACCATCAGGCAGGAGAGCTTCTACATACACACCACGGAATTCACCCCGGTCGGCTTTTGGCGCGAAGGGATCAAAGCTGTGCTCCGGGGAGGTTCGCTTGCCGTGGTAGGTGAAACTGTCCTTCGAGTAAACCAGCTCGACGATGCAGTCTTTGATTGCGGCATCATCGACAGCCATCCGAATCATTCCACGATAGGAAATCTCCAGAACGATTTGGTTGTCACGAGGAACGAGATAACTCAATCCCCGGGAGGGGTTGAGCGTGAGCCCACAGACTGCAACCTGATGGAATGCGCTGCGAAGGCTCAGAGGGTTTCTGCTGGCGGTTGAGAGAAGATAGTCGTTGTTCATCATCATCTGAGAAGCAAAAAGCATCTCAGACTTGAAGTGAACACCAGAGGTGTTCTCTTGCACCAACGAAACGAACTTATTTTCTGTCTGCTTGATTAGAGCAACTGCCTGCTGGAATTTTTGAGGTTCCATGATTTTCTCCGTTTGATAAACGGAGCATTCCCCTGCGGGGGCAATGCCCCGCGAGGGTGGTGTAACCGATCAGAGACGCTGCTTAGGCAACCTCTAGAATATCGTCGTCGAAGTTATATTCCTCAGTAGGCTGTGCTGCCTGTTGAGGACGTTGTTGTTGCGGTTGTGCTGCGCGGGCGGGTCTATCGCTGTCACCAGTGCGGCTATCAAGCAGCTGCATTTTACCGCCATTGTCCACCACAACTTCAGTGGAATAGCGTTTGATGCCGTCCTTCTCCCACTCCCGTGTTTGCAGACGACCTTCAATGTACAGCTTCGATCCTTTCTTGGCGTACTCACCAACGACTTCAGCAATGCGCCCAAAGAACACCACACGGTGCCATTCAGTACGTTCTTGCATCTGCCCGGTTTGCTTGTCTTTCCAGGAATCACTCGTTGCGATTGTGACGTTGGTTACCGCGTTCCCATTGGGTAGGTAACGAACTTCAGGTTCCCCGCCAGCGTTGCCGATGAGGATTACTTTATTGATACCGCGAGCCATAACTTTCTCCTTACATGGATGTTAGGGCGGCATCTCACCTCATGGGGAGATTACCTCCCCAGAGGGTTGATTTGTTGAACTTGTCAGACGGCCAACGAGCCGACCACGCCTAAGCGTGAATTAAACCGTCGAGCACATGCTCAACGACCTAATAGGGGGAATTTGTGCGATTGGATTCGCGGAGGGGGCTTTGCCCGAAGATACGTCCTGCCAAGCAGTCGTGATGCAATGTTGTATCAGCTCGATCGCGGAATCAAGCCTTGCTTCAGAAAATCACGAAGAACTTGCGTAAATCGAGAAATGCTGACGGAATTCGCCGTAATTTAGCCCTCGTAACCGCTCCGTGATCGGCAATATGCCATGCAATCAGTTACCACCGGAGCTACACCCATGCCCACTAAGATCACTGCCCTGCTCGGCGTCACCATGCTCGCCGCTGCCGTTTCTGGCTGTGCGAATATGCAGCACGACGCCGCGGCCGTGCATCTCACCGGAACAGAGCAAGCACCATTCGTGCAGACTGAAGATTCTCGCCGGTATGCAACCAGCTGGACCTACTCAAATCGTGTCGGTGCCGCTGTCCAGAAGGCCGCATATCAGCATTTTCTGAACACTGACGCGATGATCTTCAGCGCACACGGCCGGCTGCATGAAGAGCCTATTGCTGACGCTGGCCATGCCCCCTACCCAGCCACTGTTTCCTTCCCGGCTGAACCAACTTCATCGCTTAGCAACGCAACCGGCGTGGATACCCTTGGCGTACTCACGAGCTGCCCTGGCACACACATCATCTCTTCCGCTCGGGAGATGACCAGTGAATACATTGCAGTACGCAATAAGCTCTGCGCCGGCGCTCAACGACTGACCTACGAAGAATGGCTTGTCCTGGTCAATGGCACCCCGAAGGACGTTCCTGCTCACCTGAAGCCCTGAACCAATAACACTCATTCCAAGGAAAGAAGATGCCCTCTAAATTCAAATCCTACGTTCCTACCATCTTGGCTGTGGCGCTCTCCGTCCCAGCCGTGACAGTTGGTTTCGGATTAGTAGTCAGCTACATGATCAACCAGGAGATCGAGTCCGAAGTCGCACGGGTGCTTCCCAATGCAATCAAAGCGGCTACGACCAAAATTGAGCAGGAAAAGCAGGCTCTGCAGGTTCAGGCCGCTCTTTCCGGCTGGGATTCTGCTGTCGAAAGTATGCCGGAAGGTCGGAACATCTACGGATCCCTGAACGCGGAGTTCTCCCTTGTTGAATTCAGTGACCTTGAGTGTGGCTTTTGTAAGCGACTGCACCCAACACCCAAGTCGCTGGTTGAGCAGAGTGCAGGCCGTATCAACTGGGAATGGCGGCACTTCCCGCTGAGCTTTCATAACCCTAGCGCGAGTGGCGGTGCTCATGCTGCGATGTGCGTCTCTGAGCTGGCTGGCAATAAAGCGTTCTGGGCCTTTACAGGTGCCTGGTTCAAGGCTTCAGGCATGAACGGTAACGGCGTTGCAGAGACGACCAAGCTGGCGTCATCTGTTGGTGCTCCAGCCGAAGAGTTTAACGCCTGCATGCAGAGCCAGCGCTATCAGGATGCGATCGAGAAGCAGGTTGCAGAAGGTACAGAGCTGGGCGTGACCGGCACTCCCGGCACCTTCGTCGTCGACAACACTACTGGAAACCGAGTCTTTGTTCGTGGAGCACAAGAGTCGTCAGCCTACATTCAGGCGATCTTGCAGCTGAGAGATATGCGCAACCAGCAACAGAGCGAGGAGTGATGGATGGAACTGGTAGCATTCGAGAAAATCCGGAAAGCCAACTCATGGGGCAAGCTCATACATGATGTCAACGAGCTTGGCTTTAATCTCTTCCCTGCCACAGATGATGTTTTCGCTGTGAACTTCAAGACACGGAGAATGTTTTCCCTCAGTGAAAGCGGTCACTACTTCCCGTTCCTGGTCGAGCGGCTGGGATTGCCGCCTGCGGAATTGCTCCCCGAGAAATATGTTCGCCCGGCTGGCAAAAGTATCCACTGACTACCGCTAGTCGTAACTAAAGGCCCACAAGCTGGGCCTTTTCTTTGTCTGCTTGGGTTGCTCGCTGACCCTGATAAGCTGTTACCAAATATCGAGATACGAAGGGGTTGTAAATGAACGCTGTACAAACGATGAAGCTGTTGGTTGCGGGGCTGGCCCTCGCAGGGCTGGCTGGCTGTGCCGGCATGTCCAATTACGAGAAGCCGCAGCTGATGCTGGTAGACCCCAGCTCTGTGCCTAAAGAGAAGTGGTCTGATGCGCTGGTGATGTTCACCGACCAGATGGGTATACCGTCGATGCAGGACACAACTGTTGACTCAAGCCACGGTTCATCTGGTGGCCTGATTGGCGTTTCTCAGTCCGTGAATGGCGTGGATATGGGGCTGATTTCCGGCTCGCTCGGTGCTGGTGCAGCTTTCTCACTGCTGGCGTCTGGACCTTCAAAGCCAATGCTCGTTGCCCAGCAAATCGCGTTTTGGGTGCCAGCAGATGAGGCCTCAAACGCTGCTGAGGCTTCCCAGTTCGTTGCAGAACAGTGGGCAGATGTTCGCCGCAACGTGTTGCAAGGTCGCCGCGAAGTGAATGTTGAGGACGTTACAATCACCGCTTACCCCTTTGGTCACCCCAAGTGGTATGGCTCAGTCCGAGAAGAGCTGAATAACGTGCGCCCTCCTTTTGAGGGTGAAGCACGCTTGCAGACAGTTGGTACGACCGAAGGGATGTTCTACGGACCAATTTTTATTGAACGCGGCCAATCACGAGCAACTGACCAAGCAGGTTCTAAATTATCCAAAAGGGAGATGCTGGATGCCTATTCTCAGTTCTTGCCCTCAACAGCAATGCTTTACGAGCCAGGTTTTAATGTAGAGAAAGGCTATCTTCCCGCTTTCATTATCTGGAATGGCCAAAAGTTTTTTTTCCAATCCAAACCATAAATAAAGCCCCGAAAGGGGCTTTATTTTTATTCTGGAATCTTCGACAAAGCGTCTATCTCTGCTTGACGCTTGATCTCATCGACATCTACTTCGTCTAGGCGGTAGATGTTTCGGTCTAGGGTGTTCGCTCTAGGGTCATCAGTAGAAAACACATTCCCTAGCTCACTGCCGCTTCCGGTCAGGTTTTCCAAATCAACCGTGTCTACGGTCGGTAGATTGCCTGTCATGCTCAACATGCCAATCCACTCTCCCAGATCAATCTGATCCCAGTCGATCGCAGAGAGCTGATCTGGGGTCAGCCCTTCGCATGTTGGGTTTTCCGCTTCCCCAAAGTTCATTCCAAGCTGGGGTCTTCCCTGCTCTTGAATGATGCGTGCAACGACAGAACCAAAGCAGCAGTATGCTTCACGCTTTTCAACACATGCTCCTAACGCTTCGTCCGCGCAGTAGCTTCCCACAAAACTACATTGGCGTGTCTCATTCTTGGCTGCAAGTTCAAACTCCTTCTCTTCACATGCCCAGATGATGTTGATCATCAGGTCAGCGATGACGTAAGCGGTGTAGATGGCCCCGATGACATTTAGCGCAGTAGCAGCTTGCGAGCTGAGCTGCATCCCTCCTTCAGTTGCCCCTTCCTGAAACATTGCGTCTGCAGCTGCATTAGCACCCATGTCTTTCATATAGTCATAGGTCATCTTCATCATCTGCTCTTTGAATTCTGATATCAATGTGGCTTGAAGCTCCCCGGCCATAGTGTCATTGAAAGCCGACGTAGCTGCATCAACAGCACCACTCCAGTTCCCAGTTGACACGGCATTCACCCCCCCGGAAACAGCACCTTGAGCCGCTTGCCAGTAACCCGGCGAGAAAAAGCTACTGGTGCGGTTGAATGCCTCAACAGATGACGCCATTTTGAGCGATGAGACGGTGAGGCGAACGTAATCAAAGACACTCACCCCGTCAGGGGCTTCACAGCAGTCGACGTACCCGCCGAGGGCTTTCTTGCACTCCATTGCTTCGCCTGGAAACACCTTGCAGTCGAAACCAGTTTCACCACAATCAAGGTCATGTTCTGCGAACTGGGCGACCTGCAGCATGGCCACCGCGTAAGCAAAATCCCCGCTCAGAGTGTTGGAGTCGTCGAAGCACTCTGAGCCCATACACACAGCACCGCCGGGGCATTCAACGGCCGTCCCGGTGTTAACCACGGTTGGGACATCGACGGAGTAACCGCAGTCCCAAATTTCGTCGTAGACGTAGCAGGTGCCTTCGGACCCGGTAGACCCATCTACGCATGACTGACTGATAAAGCCGCAGCTCGGGTTTGCTTCAAACTCTTCACAGGAGTTTTCGTTTCCGCCCTCGTTCGTAGGGCAATGCTCAACACCTTGTGGGTCTGTCCAGCAGGACATTTCCCCTTGGTTATAATTGCACTCGATCGCAGAGACGGTGACCTTGGTGGCCAGACGGTTCACATCTGGGATGGGTGGCTCCCTAAGCTGGTCATAGATCGGATCACCAGGGCAGACATCAAAGCCAGAGAGATTTACGCACGTCGAATCACTCCCGCCCGCGACAGCTTGATACGAGCCCGTGCAGAACTCTTCGAGCGTTGCGATTGCATCATTGATGCAGGATTGCGGCCCCCAGGTGTCCTCTACGACCGTGAGGAACTGGGCCATTTTGAACAGCGAAGCGGCACTGAATCCGGCGGCAATCAGAGTACCCAACTGAGCCTGTGCGGAATTGTTGTGGAATATGTAGGTTGTGAATCCACCAGCCACGAGGTTGGTCTTAACGCTAAGGTAGTTGGAGCCGGGGTGGTCTTTGTTACCGATGATGACGATGACCTTCTCGACGTTCTCACGCCATGTGAAGCTGTTTACAACCCATTGGGCCGCGCTGGCACTGTATGTATCACCACTGTTGGTCCCGATCGCACCTACCCAGTTTTGAAATGCCTCAACGTCAGAAGTCAGTTGTATGTGATTGTTGACGTACTGTGAGCCGCGTGAAACAGCCCCCCCTAATCGCAGGTCACCGTCATTACCCTGCCCCAAGATGTGGGCAAGGTTGCTGATAGAACTGCGCAGCGATGCAATCACGCCGCCCATAGAGCCTGAGTTGTCGATGATGAACACGATGTCTGCAGGCTTGGACTTGACCACGACCTCATGGTTGATGTCGCACGATCCTTTAGGCTTGATCAGCCGCTCGCAGGTATTCAGATCCGCAATGTGCTCCTGGTTCACCCGCTCTTCAAAAACAGGGATCTGGCTGCAGTCGGCAAACTCTTCTCGAAACTGCGACATGAAGTCGGCAGTGCGGATGGTGTCGGCCTGATTGAACATCGGATCATTACTGAGATTGGGGCTTACCCGACGAGCCGACTTGTTTACGAGCCGGTACGCCTCCCCTTCCATCGACGCCTCGGTCTTCAGCCTTACTTGCGCATTACTGCCCAGCTCGATCGTGTCGTCATCGCTACCGAACACTGCCTGCAGGTCGGATGTCGAAGCGGATGTATCAGGGAAAATATCCTGCAGAGTGGCGCCGGCTTGTTCCTGGGAAAATCCAGAGAAAATTTCTCGGCCCAGTTGCTGGCCCTGGCCGGCACTTTCGGTAACGGCATCGGCCCATGCTGTCATGGCGAGCATGTTGAACTGAAGCCCGGTCAGGATCAGGGCAAGTGACTTACGGAGTAGAGGGGATCGTACTGATGGCATGGTTTCACCTTTGAGCAGTACGGGAATGCTACTTCGTGGGTCAACCAATTAACGTGGTTTTAGGGACTAATAGTGGCGTGAATTAGATTTTGTGAAGCTAATCTACATTTCAGGACGATGTGTGAAGGGAGGTGTAATGTCTGACAGTGACGTTGATAGTGATGGTGATTACGACCGGGTTTGCGGGCGGCGCTGTTTCTTGCTTGTGCAAAGCAGAGAATAGCCTGGTTTATTTGCAGTTCACGATGACGGCTGCATTTACCACCTGAAGAGCTTCCCAGCGCGATGGGTTTTGATAGTTTCACCGGCCTAGTGCATGTTGCGGCCGTCTGAACGCGGCCGCAATTGTCAGATCAGCTGAGCTCAATCTCTATGACGTAGGCAGGAACCATCCTCGAGACTTCACGGCCATTTTCTTGCTTAGTGGCTTTGATTTCATTGACCATTGTTTTCCTTACTTGCCGTAACGAAGCACCGGAAGCAAAAAGCACTTCTTTCTCGTGGCCTTGCTCGCCAGTACACCTAGAAACATAAGCTTTGGTTACAGGGTTAGTAGTCCGGGTCATGCCGAGATGAAGATAAAATTCACTCACTTCGCGTCTA
>TARA_R110000851_G_scaffold244874_2_pt1 | contig 21554 bp, 28 predicted proteins | sample TARA_R110000851 | Tara Oceans TARA_R110000851 (sample SAMEA4397627) | marine metagenome | biome: Polar Biome; feature: [DCM] deep chlorophyll maximum layer (ENVO:01000326); material: water (ENVO:00002006), including particulate matter (ENVO:01000060) such as... | depth 17 m
CGTTGCGTATGACTAGGTTATAGCTCTTCAGCCTCTTTATCCAGTTGAAGTAAGCATAACGCAATGATCCCGCGTAACACCCCTTCTTTCCTCATGAACTTTTGAGATAGCTTGGCAATATCTGAATCAATTTTAATTTGATCCTGAGCTTGACGTATAATGCTAACCAACATATCATCAGAAGCTTCTAAGATATTTACTGACCCTACCATTACTGGTCTTGTGATTTTCATAGTATCCTCTCCAGAGGTTAACATTCTTGTGGGTGGTCTTGTGATTTTCATAGTATCCTTTCCAAAGGTTAACTTTCTTGTGGGGGTAGCAGAGTCCTCTTTAGGGGCTTCTCCACCTGAGCATGTACTTACTAGTATACTGGTTGAGAAAGCAGTATTGAACTCAGAAGTATTTCGTATGCCTAGTAAGGTGCATGTTTGGCTTACAATAAAAGTCTGCCAAGCCTTCATCATTATTTCATCACACATTTCTGCTAGTACACTCATACCTAGATCTTCAATAGCATTAAGTACCAAATCTTCCATGCGCACAGTACCTACCCTATTTAAGACAAGACTAAATGATTTGGGTTTTAGTGCCAGCCTCTTAGCAATACTATTAGAGTTTTTTATTAACCCTTTGTGACTATTAAATATGCTCATATTAGCAAATACCTAATTATGTTGGTAAATTTTCATATACTAGCCATAATGATAAGGCTAACAAGGTTAACCAGCCCCACTCAGGGGGCTGCAAGTGCACTAAACTTCTATCCATTCTTTTACTCCACCTGAGTGGGAGCAGAAGTTTTCTGCCCTTTGTCTAGCATCTGACTCTGTGTATGCTGAGAAGAAGTCTGTCTGACCTTCCCAAGAAACTACTCGCCAAGTTCTCATAACTACTCTCCAAATTTAAAATATAGCATTTAGATCTCTTACAATCATTAATGCTCCCAAACACATAATATATAACCCCAATGCACATAAGATTAGTACACTAAGGAATACTGTTCCTTTAAGCATATTATAAAAAGATGTTATCATACTGCTAGGCATCTAGATCTCCCTCAATTGTTACAAAAGTATCACCGCGAGTCACGGCAGTGTAAGCCAACCTAGCAGCCATTTCACGATTGAAGTAGCTGGCCTTGTTTATGTCTGACATATCAATAAGTGCATGTTTCAAGGTTATGCCTTGAGCCTTATTTACTGTCATTGCATAGGTATACCTAATATCAACACAACTAGACTTTAGGCTATAAAATAATCTCCACAACTCGCTAGCTTCTTCCTTAAAGCCATTCGCAGTCATACCCTTAGCTTCGGTTGACATCTTCTTAAGCCTATCCGCTAACATCCCAGGACTTTCGGGAACAAACACAATTTCTTTGCACTCTTCCCCTTCTAGGTCTTTATACTGTATGAATGCACCCTTCATGCCATAGCTTTCAGTCTCTTCAACTGATACAACTTCTACACGCTGGTTATTTGCTATCATAACTTCATCACTAGCATCTGTAATGGCAGTGTTAGCAACCATAATCTCACCGACTACTGGTACACCATTTTTGCGCTTCATCACTTTCTTACGTATCTTACGGTTAAGCGTTAGGCATCTAGTGTTAGTAAATGCCAATACCTTAATATTATCCGTATTACCATCCCGAATACCAGCAGCAAATGCTAAGTAAGCCATTTCCTCTATGTCATCAACATGCCTTACACCAGTCTTTCCATCTACATTTAATGCAGTACAAAGATTAGGTTGTGGCCCACCATCAACAGTCTCACGATATTTTGTGCTCAACTTATATATGGTGTTGTCTCTGTCGGCACGTTTAGGTATTGTGAGTTCTAGGAAGCCCTCAGTCATCTCATACGCAGGTACACACAACCTCTCACCCTCTTTAATTACAGGGAAGGTCTGCTTGTGGTCACCAATAAACATTACACGCGCGCCAGTAATAGCAACCTCCTCAGCTAGTAGTTTGCACTCTTCATGCCCACACATACCAGCCTCATCTATCAAGATAATCATACGGTCATTTGTTTTGTGCTTAGCTTCAGGCTTGCGCATTTGAGGAGTACTTAGGTACTCCTCACCTGTATCTTTATTAACTTGTGGAACCCATCCCATAAAAGCATGTAGGGTTGTTACATCCATGCCTGTAAACTCTGCAAGTACATCACAAGCCGAGTGAGTCATGCTGGTTAGTACTGGCATATAGTTTGTATGCTTTATTATTACTTCCACAACCATGTGCTTTGCTGTGTAAGTCTTCCCGTACCCAGCGCAAGCCCATAAACCTACGAAGGTTTGTTTAGACTTGTTTAGCCACAGCTCTAATTGTGAGGCAGCTCTTTCTTGATCTTCCATCAGTTCCATTACTGTCTCCCAGTTATTAGTTTAACCACACATCAAAAGTAATGTATGGAGTTTCGTAAATTTACACCTCATAAGTCCTCCTTAGTCTGATTACCTACCGACCTCGTAGTAGCGTACTAAGGATAGGCGTGTACTGACGCCTCGTTTTACTTCTGCTATTTCTAGCCTTCTAATGAGCAGCGTGGTGACAGGATTCGAACCTGTGAATGTAGGGGATTTTGTAACATCTTGACATCTCAAGGTACTCAACAATGTTATTAAGATGTCTCTTTATAACCTGTATTCCCCATTGCGCTAGCCGACTCGCTTCACCCGCATAAATTGTTAACTATAGCTATAATACTTCCTTGGTTGGGTTGTGCTCCCAATCACTTAGCATTACAGCTCTCCTTTCATCCCAAGCCTTTTGGTTTTGCTTCCTAGTTGGTGGATACCATTTAGTCCATGATTGACATGATTGGCATCCATAGCGCAATGTAGCACTTGTCATTCCTTGGGTTTGATAGCCACGATCAGGGTTTTCACAACAATATTTTTCTGTAGCCATGACAATACTCCTAGCTTAATTAATTGGCGTCCAGCAAAGGATTCGAACCCCATTGGGCGAAAGTTTTGGAGACCCTCCCCAGCACCATGCCATACCAGACTAAATCTTACGTGGCTTCACAGGAAGCTATCCTCTACCACGGATTAGTTTTCAGGTCTTCACCTACACAACACCTTAAAAGTACGCAGCTACTCAGAACCTGTCTGTGTAAGGATACTTTTCCGGTTACGAGTTGTGCTTAGGTTATAGTTCTTCAACTGGTTTCTCCTAGTAGGCTCTACCTATAGTTGCATTAAATGTTTTAGCTTGAGTCACTCATTCGATAATTGGAGTGATCAATTCAGAATACTCACGCATGATACTTTCTACAATAACCTTAGCCTCTTTCAAGCCTAGTGGTGTATTCTCACGTAATGCTCTGATGGCGTGGATTTTGGCTTTTGACCTAGGGTTTCTAGCTCTGTCTTTGTTAATTGCTTGAACTACAAGAGTCTTGTAGTTGCTGTCATCGCACAAGAGTACGAACTTTTCTGGGTTTATCTTAGCCAGCTTGACTGCAATCTGAGCTAGTCCTTGTGTATCTAAAGATACTAGCAAGTCCACTAACTGTTCGTTTAAATTATTCATAATTTCTCTCGGCTGATTGAATTTGAAAATGCCAGTCTTTCCTAGCAGTCAACTCCAATAAGGGTTTTCACCTTTTTAAAAGCCATTAAGTATTTGGCTTAGACTTATCAGATACACATGAGGCACTGATTTACGACTGTCTTGCCGATTTTAGACACTAGGGTAACTAATTGTAGCTACCTAGTTATCGGCTGTCTCTGCCGATCAGGGATACTAGCGATCAAACTAGTAGTCACGTTCGTGACACACACAGGTGATTTGCCTGCGCTTCCAAAATTTTGTGCACTTGTTGATAGGAAGTGCGAATCCCCGCTATGACTCAACATAGACTTAGGTTATACAGGTTGGTGTCCAAGGGAGTCACCTAGAACAGAGCCAACTTTTCATTGGTTGTGGTAACTTTTGACCGTATACATGAATAAGTCTTAAGACCTATCTACTAGCTTGGTGGCTGTTACGGATTCTTTACTGAACCCTAGGCCGCTTTTAACGGCGTATTGTGCCCATTATTTATAATCTCCATCAGGTTTAAAGGCTTTCTTTAATATCCTACTATCAGTGGCCCATGTAGCCCAACCAATATATGGTTGGGCGGCCTACCTAGGCTCTTATTCGTAGGGTACAGCAATAGCTTTGGAGTGCTTAGCTATTTCTGATGGACTTACATACAATTGATCACTCATACGGTTAGCGATAACTACAGCTACCACTCCAGCATCATACTTGGTATCCGAAATCAGTGTAAGCTTTTCTGCTTCTTTTGCAAGAGCCTCAGACTCCAACATATTTTCTTTGGATTCTAGTCTTAGCTCTGCTATAATTTTCCTAGCATCGGACAAAATGGTATTTAACCCACGGGACTTTTTATTACTTAGAAATTTTAACAAGGTATTCTCCAGTTATTTGTATTATTTGTAGCCTTTAAAGCCCAACCGATGTTCTGGTTGGGCTAAGTTAACTAGTTGATCCAGACGATTGTACCGTCTTCAGCAACATAATATCTACGTGCGTTCATGACTTTCTCCTGTTAAGGTTAAGATTGCCCATCTAGTGATGTATCCTTGCGCTCTTCGTAGTACTGCCTACGCCGAGCAATTGGGATGTTATCACGATGGGTATAACGTAGTCCATTCTTAGTCTTTACAAGAGCTAGGGATATGTTACGTTTAATTTCTACCACTTGGAAGTCTTCAGTGGTCAAGTCTAGATCCATCATTGGCAAACTCCAGTTATTTATATTTCCAGACATTTACATTATCTGGTAAGACGCTGATTGTTTCTAACACTTCATCATACTGTTTAGCTAGCTTGCCATTCCCAATTCCTGGAAAGTTCAAGTCTATCCTCTTGTTAGGATTCTTACGAGCATATACAGATAGCATGTCAGCAGACATCTTAATTAGTTCTATCTTAGCATCATCTTGCCAGTGGTATTTAACCTGAAACAGTCCAATTTTTGCTCCCAGTATTATCCCATAGGCAAAGCTGGCTTTTTGTACAGCTCTACCCATAGCAAAATCAATGTTAGCAAATTTATCACGACATTGCTTGGCGATACCACGACCCATAACTAAGCATCCATCAGCTTTAACTATGGCATTGGTGGTTATCAGGAAGTGGTTAGTTTCATCAAAGCAAGACCACATATTACCTATCTTGATATTCATTTGCTAACCTCTCTTTGGTCTCTTAAGTCGCACAATATAATCTTCCTTTCTTGCTAAGAGCACCGACTTCAGGTGATTTACCTTCTCAAGCTCCTTGATACGTTCTAAGAGCACCGACTTCAACTTATCAAGCTCCTTGATACGTTCTTTCGCGCCAAGTAGGGCTTCGGCCATCACCATTTCTGGGGTCTTGCCATAATCGACGTGACCAGTCGTTCCCACATTGACGTGGGGATTGTCTCTTTCAAATCTGATGTCAACAGGCCAAGCAATTTTTGCTTTTGCCATAACATTTCTCCCTAAGTTAAGTTAAGCTTGAATAGCCCTCGTTTATACAAGGGCCACCTATTAATTTGTGTAATCTACAATTCTCAACATGTTACCATGCTGCTGTGTAATGTCGATCATGTGCTTAGTACCTCTGGATTCACCATCCCAGAAAGCTACTGTTGCATCGGATTCCAGCGCCATCTCTTCGTTACGACGATAGCCAGCAGAATTACCAAACATGTTCCAATTCGCTGGGTGACTTTGGATTGAGTAATGCCGTAATCTAGCGTACCTCTCTCCTAGTTCATCAGCTCCCCTAGCTTTGCCAGAGACAATTACAATCTCATGTGTCCTTGACTTGTTCCTCAAAAGACTATCAAGCTCGTATGTCAATCTTTCAAAGTCATGGAATTTCCTTCCTCCAGCCACTACAATCCTGAATTTGTCCATACATAAGCCTCGTTAGTTTAGATAGTTAATTATAGCTGACTAGCCCAACCGATACATGGTTAGGCTAGTCTCCCTATAGTTCTAAAACTTACGTGTAGGCTTACTACGTCCAACAGGTCTCTCTACTACAGTTGAGGCAGGTTCACAATTCTGTCTTATTGTCAATTGCTGATCAACTGGCCTAGGTGCGTCATAGTGCAACACTACCCGTTCTTCACCAAAGCTATTAGACTGAACCAGCATGGTTATTGTCTTGCGATAGCATAATCCTTTGGACGTCACTTCACTATCTTCAGATAAGATCTTCCAATTTGGATCGTCTCTAAGCTTTACATATTCTTGATATACCAAACTCATAGCGATACCGCCCAGTAATGATATCCTACAAGCAGAATAAGCCCTAAAAGCATCAGCAATACGCTCACTACACTTTCTTCCTGATCCTGCCTGTTAACTTTTGATTGATTTGTTGGTATTTTTCTCATAGCACTATAACCTTACCTTCAATCAGGTATCCAAATACAATCATAGAACTGAGTAGTGTGATGATAACTACTAGCTCATCTCTAAGCTTTTTATTCTCACTCCAAAAGCCCGCTACTGTTGACTTTTTGTTCAAATTACTTGATAACATTATTGCATCTCCTAAGTTAAGTTAATCAAAAGTTATACTAGATAGCCCTCTTGCGAAGGCCATCTATATATCTTCTAAGATCTAGAAAGGTTGTGCTACTGCCTTTGTTGGCATGGTTTGCTGCATGAAATGACTCTGTTCAGGATCATCAGCACGTGCTATTACATCAGCATTACGTGGGTCAGCCATCCAAACAGCAAAGTTAGGATCTGCTTCCACTTTATCCAGATCAAATGCACCTTTCTTGGCTTTCTCACCAAAGAACGCAGACGATACGATAGTTCCTACAGCAGCAGCTACATCAGCTGAAGTGAAGTCACCAAAGTTGTGCCAATCATTCTTGTAGTTGATAGCTACACGATAAGGCTTGGATAGATCAAATCGGTTAGGCTGGACATTTAGTCCACGGTTGTCACGACGAATTGCTGCTTTACAGCTTGCAATCTCTTTTTCAGACATCTGCACACGAGGTACGTCAGTTGAAGAAGTTACAGTAGTTAATGCGGCAAGTTTGTTTAAGATAGACATTGTAAGTTACTCTTAGTTGAGGTTAGTTTAAATGGTTAGATTGTTGCTAGTCTTTCCTAGCAGTCAACCAATGTAGGGTCATTTAGTTAGCGCAACCTAGTTGGATTTCTATTGCGCAGATAGACGAGTTTATAGCTCGTTCTACGAGATTGGTATACTCTACCTATATCTCTATTAATGGTTTAGAACTTGAACTAATCTTTATTGCTTAGCTCAACTTCTCTACCTATAATTCTATTAATCTTTTGAACTTTTGGTTCGAGTAACACCTACCCTAATCAGGGCTGACTCTATTCTTACTAACTTAAGTAACCAGTGCGATTCTTAAGGAGTTTTTCGGACATAGGAGCTACTGTTTAGCTAATTCTCTATACTATGGTAGGTCAATAATGGGTCTATTGATGTTACTCAGCTCTACCCGTTCTCCTTTGGAATGCGCTGGCTAGCTTCTGAACAGAGCCTTTCCCCTGTCTTTATAGCTCCTAACCTGCTTATGTAGCTTATTGGTAGCTAGGTTGAGGTAGGTTAGGTGTTATGAGTGGCTAGTTAGCCCGTCGCCCCAGCCGCCCTCAAGCCCTACCACGCCCTTGCCCACATTTACGGAGACCTACACAGTTCTCCACACACCTAATAACCAGAGCTAGCAAGGCTTTCCCCAGACTATGCATAGGTCTTTTGAGCCAATAATCAGCGCGACCCATACATCTATTCAGTGTTTCGCCAAATGGGTCTATCAGTGACTCCAACTAGGTATAACACAACCATACTCCACCTATAGCTAATCGGTGGAGTTATGACCTCATATCCCTACAGGCTACTCCACCTATAGTTCCACAAAGATCTTGAACTCGTGCCTTAAACTCTACCCTACCTATAGTTCCACATGATCTTGACCTTGTGTTTTACACTCTACCCTACCTATAGTTCTAGTAAGCACTTAGTCTTTGGCTTTTGACCTTGACCTTGTGCTTTATCATACTAACCCTATCTTAATGAGGCTGACAAGAAATCTCTACGGAACGCGCCAGACTCGTGCTTAAACCAGCTTACCAAGACAATAAGAGGCTAACTACGCCTCCTTTGGCTACTTCCCACTTATCTCCCTAAGCAAACTACGCACAAACTCCATCTCTGTGCATATACACCTACCTTCAGGATGAAACTCAGCAGGTGTTCCCCATTGATCTAGCTGCTCAACTTCCATGTCACAAGCCCTGTTTAGGCCATAAACAGCCACTTTGGACGTACATAGCTGATTACCTAGGAACTTACCATCTATTGATGCCTCATACTGGAAGTCATTGATCTTACACATCTTGAATAGTCCTGCTGATGTGTTGTAGCCTTTACCTGCTTTAATGCTGATCATGAGTGTATTCCCTTAACAGCTACCAAATTAGCATACTCTTGCTCACTCAATGGTGTTATGCCAACCCTACCTTCACCAGCTCTCCACTGACTAAGATAACCAACATACATCTCATAGTTATCACCAAAGTGTAGTTTGGCTTGAATAGCATTGTCCACAGTATCTCTTACTGACGCACTGTCTAATGTGGTTATTGGTGTATATGTCTTAGTTCTAGTAGCCATGATGTATTCTCTTAAGTTATAGTTAGTTAAAGCCATCCTTGGCTGTTGGTCTTACTTGGCGAAGTAGTAAGAACCTTCATGACCTTCTAGCTTATTACCAAGGTCGTCTATGATAGCCTCAACATCTACCCAATCGTTCATCTTAAGCTCACCTTCGTCTAGCATGAAGGCTATTGATGACTTAGGGAAGATACCTCCAGCATCCTTGACACCTTGGAAGTAGCTTTTCAGTATGTCAGCTGAGCCATCTTTTGTTACGAATACAGCCTTATACGCCATCTTGATAGCTGCATGAAGCTTACCTTCGATGAAGTCATTGATGTTTACTCTGAAACAGTCATGTACAGATACACAATGCTGTGCACCCAATACATCCAATGAGCTGAGGATGTGCCTAGCTACAAGTGAGTCAGTGGCTTGTATTAAGTTTACGAAACCATTACGTGCATGGTCATATAAGCTCACTTCCTCTGTTTTGAATGCAAGCTTCTCAAACTTCATAGTACCAACACCTGACATGTCAATCGTTACATCACTTGCTGGCATCTGTGAAGACGTTGTATTGCCTTCGATACATACCTTAACATAGTATTCCATGCTTACGAATGTATTATCAGGCATACTGTGCATTGTAGGCTTAGTTGTATCAAATACACGTACATTCTGTCCACCAATCATCTCGTAATGAAAATGAGCTGCCTTTATCTCCTTCCTAAGTGCTGACATATTACCAAAGCTGCTCTCTATTGCGGCATGAAATACCTTAGCTTGCTCAACTAGACGCTCTTCATCACTAACTCCAGGCAACGAAATACCTTGGATGACCTTAAGCAGTCTTGGGTTATGTTGATCTGGCTTTGCACCATAGCTTGTTAGTGTGCTGAATGTCATAGCACCTTGACCATAGAAGATGCCCATGAATGCTGTCTTGATTAGTGAGCGACTAAGCCCTTCAATACCTTTAGCTACACAGATATCCACAGCATGCTCGTATGCATCACGCAATGCTCTGCTAGTGCCAAAGCCACATCTCTTAGCCATCTCAATGTCACCTGTCATGATAGCTCCATACTGCGGGCCACTACACTTGGCATCTAATCCAAACGCCATACCTATGTAAGGACGCTCACCCATCTCAAGTGCCATCAAGTAGCGATTAGCTTTAACGAATGACCATACTTTAGATATTAGCAAGTCATCTTGCAATCCAGCTGGCATGGTGTCAGCATTATCATGTTGCTTTAATGCCAACTGGTAAGCTACAAATAGTACTAGCCCTTCTCTGCCTTCTACAACAGCAGCCCGTAACTCATTGATAGCATGATCTAGGTCATCACCTATGAGCATGTCCTTCATCTCATCCCTAACTACCTGTATAGCCTTCTTGATGTTGTAGTTACGACTAACACCCGCTAGATCCATGTAGCTGCGTGACTCATCTCCTGATGCAAATTGTGGCCCATGACACATGCTTTGGTAAGTACGTATACGACGATCAGCTTTGAACTGGCTAACTCGTGGCTTGTTGGACTCACTAAGCATTTTCTCACAGCCTTCGAGTACATACAGGTCATCTGTCTGGAATACGGCATTCACTGCACGACCTAGACCTACCATGTATCTGTTGATGGTGAACTCACACTTCTCTTGAATCTCAATGCCTCTCTTGGCTAAGCTAGACACTTTAGACGCTAATCTATATGTCTTGTGGTTAGGAACCATTGGGTGCATTCTAGCATACTCTCCATCACTAACCAGTGTTGGGTAGGCTTTATTAGGCTTCTCTATCATCTTAAGAAGCTTCTCTCCAACCTCACCCTCTCTAGTGATAAGCTCAGCATGGACTACTGTGTCAAACCATGTAGGGATGCTGAAGTCACGGTAGGTAGTAGCAGTAGGTATCACTGCATTAGTCACGGCTGTTATTGTTGTACCCTGCTCCCCTGTGCGGTGGATGTACTTATTCACGTTCTTCACCCATCTGTCAATGCTAACAAGCCCTAGCTTGTCAATTGAGCCTAACATTGCTGTTGCTATTACTAGAGAGTTAAGTTCAGATTGTCCGTTGCTGTAAAGCGTTGCAGTTAGCTTGCTTACGAACTCTTGCTTGCGATTATTCTCGATGATAAACATTGGCGCTTCCTCGTTGACGTTAGTAGAATTGTTAGTGTTGTTGATAGTTGAGTTAGTCATATTAGTTTCCTTAGTTGATAGTTAGTTTAGATAGTTGATGCAATGATTAACACTGCAACGATGATGATAAGAGAAAGAACTCTTGGTACTTCGATAGTTAGTATTGACATGATGTGTTTCCTTAGTTAAGTTAATGTGTAAAGTATTAAAGCCATTGTTGTGTGATCATCGCAGTTCTTTAACGTAAGCATATATAGCTATTCACAATACACATGCCAAAAAGCTAAAGAGACTCCTTAATACACACACACACCAGACATCGCGAGGACATCCTATATATAATATTTTTCACACTACTAGCCAGACATCACGAGGACTTCCTACATATTATATTTTAGCCAAGCATCTCAAACACTTCCTAGCCTCACAAGGCTGATAACCATTACCATTCCTACCATTGTACTGATTACACTTAGGAGGGTTACTGCATTGTTTTAGCTGCACCTGATTAACAGTAGGTCTAGGTGGGTACTTCCAAGCCATCATGTTAGACTTTGGAAAGAGCTTCTTCAATATATTTTTTATCATAATTCTTCTCTGGGTTAGGCTCGACAGAAGCTAGTTAGGCTTGTCATTGTACATTGGGGATAGAGCTGAGGATAGCTTACAACTACTCTGGGTTTACCTTGGGCGAGCAAACCTATGACTATTATTGCTTAATTAATGCTAAAAACATCTTAAAGAAAACTAAGGCCAACTCCAATGAGTCAGCCCTAGTTAGGGTGGTATCTAAAAGCCTACTGTTCCTCTTATTAGCTCTCTTGCATCTTTCCTATCTTGCACTAACTGCTCTTGCTTATCTACAGGCATTTCAGCAAAATAGTCGCTAGTCATTTTATAGTCTGTTCGGACTAAGAAGACTACAGCTTCCTGAGCCTTAAACAGCTCCGCTAATTGCTCTGGTGACCTAGGGTTTTCATGAGCATAAGCTTCCTGAGCAGTAAACAAAACCATGTCATCTTTAATGATGTGATCTTGACTTCCATCTTCTTCAAAGGCATAAACACTACCTTCATTATCTTTGTAATACTTCATACACTTAACTCCGTCCATCCTGATAAATGATTGCTTCCTACCCAGATATAGGTATTTCCTGCTGGAACTACTGCACCAACATAGCCTGTTGAAACTACGTACTGTACTGAAAAGTGCCCTGCACGAACACCATTCACTAGTAGGTAGGTCTCATTTGCGCTTATCTGAGAACTCAGCACACCAACATACATAGGATAACCTGTATTGTTAGTGTACGTAGTATTGGCTACTCTAGTTACATTTTTCCAAGTCATGCCAACACCTAAACTACCACCCATTGCCAACCTTACCTGTTCTGGGGTGGCTGGTCGTTGGTAGTTATCGGTACCTGCACCAACTTGGATTTGGGTTGTTATGTAGTTCACATTGGCCGCCGCACTTAAACCAGCATACTCAGGTCTAACGATTCTACATGTTAAATCACCAGCCCCATCCCTTAGTGCAACAGTGTTTACATACGGGTCGGCAGAACTTCCTAAACCATTCAATGTTCCTGCGTTTAAGCCAGCTGAACCGTTAACATCAACAGTCTTTAATGAAGCTAGTAGTTGTGCAGCAGTCTGGTCTTGCGTGGCATTAGTTTCTATGCCTTTAAGCTTAACCCATAGTGCAGCAGTTGCTAGCTGTAATGGGGTTAGGTACTTAATTGTATCAAGCTCAGCATCGATATCATTAGTCGAGGCAACACCTAAAGTTCCTGGGGTAGTTACTCGCCAGTATCCCTCATCCGTTCCATTCTTAGAGTAGGTATATGTAATACCTTGGTAGTTATAAGTACTACCATTTACAGGTGAGTTTGGAAAATTTATAGCCATTATTAAGCTCCTGCTGCATCTAGTCGACCAGCTATTTCGTCAAGGGCAGCCTTGACATCTGTACTAGTTAATGTTGAGTTAGCTGGGTTGTATGATGTATCCGCAGCCACGAAGTTGGGTATTGTAGGTGGGTTACCTGCAACCCACTGAGAGCTATCTCCATCATTGATGTCAAGGTAGAATTGCCCATCTTCTAAGTTGTACCAACCTTGCCCTGCACCTAATACGGGAGGAGGAGGAGCTATAGATACGGTGGTTGAAGTTACCTGTACCCAACTTCCAGACACAGCACTAACACCAACACGTGCGTAGAGCTTACCATCAGTTGGGGCTTCAGGCACAGCTCCGTCTACTTCAGCTACTTCAGGGCTATGGCCTTCATGAAATAGCCTATGCGTATCAGCACCTGCTATAGCTATGCTTTTGTTGTCCGGCCCAGCTTGAGCTAAGTCAACTGCAACTAACTCTCCTGACACGTTACCTAAAGCCCAATTTTTGGAAGCTGTTGTGGTGCGAAACTCAAGCATAGGGTTTAGGTTCTTTATAACCTGATCCATGCCTGTGTAGAGTGCATTAGTCCTTACTGGTAATGCTACCTGAAAGCCATCACTCTCTAGCAGTGAAGCGATGTCGGAGCCTACCAGCCAGCCATGCACCCAAGTTGAGTTAGTGCTGTCTGTATCTGGGTCGGTGCCTGTGCTAGCAGCCCTTGCAGTAAACTTATCACCTAGTGGGCTTATCACTTGCACACCAGCTACATAAGTTATTTGGGACTGCCATGTGAAGTAACCAACTTCTGCTAGGTGAAGTATGTTCTTATCTAGTCCCTGCACCATGTAGTTAAAGTTTTGGTAGGTGGGTATTTCTGCAACCCAGCCACCCACATATTTAGCATCACCAACAGGGGCAGTTCCGCCTGTGTTAGCCCATACTAGGTGTAAGTTAATTTGATCAGTCATTTCAGATCCTTGTTATTGTGAAGCTAGTCCCAAGAGGGGCTAGGTATTTCGAGAAGTATGATATAAGAGATACATCGGCTAGGGTTGTGTCTTCAGCAGATAGAGCTAATTGTACTTGCCTACTAGCTATGGTTGTCAAAGTAATAAGCCTAGGCACTCTACCTAGTAAAGTTGCTAGGGCGTGGTAGGCATCATTAACCCCACATTGATCTTTAGTACTTAGGAAAGCTTTGGCTAGTAGTAGTTGCCTGTATTGCTTGTCACTAAGCTCAAGGTTACTTGTCCCCACTTGCCCTGTACTTCTAAACACACCACCATCAAAAGGAGTTGAGCTGTCTGCAAGTGGAGCTACATTAGTAGGCACTGTACCATTGTCACTAAATCCAAAGAACTGTGTAGGTATGTTAACATTGCGAAATTCATTTAGTATTATACCTATAATATCTAGTTGCCTTCCCTCTGCTACTTCTATAAACCTACCTAAATATACTCTCTCAATTTGCTCAAACAGCAAGTCCATCTCATCAACAAAAGCTGCCAAATACTGTTTAAATATTGGACTGTTTTCATACTGTGTAAGTAGCATACTGTTAGCTATCTCAGTACCTTTGCTAGTGTTAATCATACTACTAGGACTCCATCAACACTTAGCACTACCTCAACTGAGTCTATGCTGGCGAACTCTACATCCGATATAGCTACATTGGCAATCCCTTGTGCACCAGACACTAGGCCTACTGTTAGGGTGTTTACTTGAGCTTTAGCGTAAGGTGTAATGTAGCCAAACAATCTTGACCAAATAACATCATCACCACTAATTAGGCTATTAATGTGACCAAATAATGAGTCTTTGATGCCCTGACTAGCTCCAGCTATGTTCTCGCTCAAGTAGGTCACATCTACTACTACCCTTATTTGTGCAGCAGTGGCTTCAGAGAAATTTACTACTTGGCTCACACCTTGGTTATCTACTATGGTCTCTGATGAGCTACCATAAGTACTACAACCCAATGTGCTGCTGTTCAGTATTACTCTAGCTACGTCTACCCTAGATACGGAACCCAACTCGCCCACAGTTACATGGATAGTATTGGGAGGTGTTCCATCAGGCAGAGTAGTTACTGAGCTAGTGTTATTTATAACATTTGCTTGGTCTGCTCCCAACTCAATCAACCTAGCTTGCATTGTGTCTGCAACTGAGGTGTGGTTACGCATAACTGTACGTTGCCTAGTGTTTCTATACTGCTGTTCCGTTTGGGCTAGTGCTCCCTCAATTCCAGCTTGGGTTTGGGTTATACTTGTCCAACCAGCTACAGGAGTCTTTATAGTGGTTATTGCACCAATAGGTACAGCTATCTTACCTGCTGTAATTGCTACCACTTGTAAGTTACTGGGTACGATTGTCTCAAAGCTGGTGTAGAACTCATTTCCATCAGCATCAGTTACTAGTGATTGTGCGGGTATGATAGTGCCTGTAGTTCCCTGAGTCTCTAGTATGGCACTAGACCTACTAGCTGCACCATAAAGCAAGCCAGTAATAAGACCTATGTTCTTAAGGGCTGCACCAGTTGCTATTTGCGGGTTGTAGCTATTATATACTTTGTATAGTTCAGACCAAGCTTGGTATACCTCAAAACCCATTATGCCGATAAACTGGCCGTCAGGAGAATCTGGGCTTAAGTCAAAGCCTGAATTAATAGCTGTTAATCTTCCTTCTATTCTACTCTTTATTGCATCATAAGTCTCAGGAGTGAAACCTCCGCGAGTTAATCCTGCCATTAGTTACCCCATGGGATAGTAAGATCTATGGTTCCATACTTTGTGTTGGCTTTAAACTGTATAGTCAACTTTCGCTTACTATATTTAGATTCCATAGATATGATTGAAAATACGCCCTGAGTACCTAGTATTATTTGCCTAGCTCTCAGTTCAAGGTCTGTAATATTGTAGTTCTTTTCAAAGTCACTTAGGTTGAGCCAACCAACAGAAGGATCTAGTACCCACTCGCCCAGCCAAGTACGTAACTTGGACTGGACTTGCTGCACAATAAACCTTCCTTCAGTAACACGCTCGACACCTCCATTGGGACTTATAATCAAATCCCCAGTGGCTTTGTCTAGTGCTAGATGCATTTCTTATCTCCTAGTTAGGCGGTTGAGTTGGTGCGTTGTCGATATTGTTCTCGTCGTGTGTGTGGCTCGTCATGTTGATACCACCTATCATGGCTGACAAGGACACCATTGCACCAGTAAAGGCTGAGGATGCCGCTGTGACAGCCGCTGTGATAAATGCTGAACCCAAGCCTGTGATGTCTCCACCCACTAGCAAATTGCCTGTAATCTCCACCTCTGGACACGTCATGGTAATCTTGGCCGAGGTATTCAAATCTACTGTAGAGCCGTTCACGGTCACAGCAGGTGCATTCACGGTCACGCTTATGGGGCTTGTAATAGTTATCGAAGTATCGTCATTTAAGCTAATCACTTGATTAGCTACGGCATTCCTCCATTGAGAGTGAGTTGCATGGTAGCTTTCTATAGCTGTAGGTAAGTTGTTCCAGCCCACTTGAGCAAACCCATCATCTAAGCTAAACTTTCTGGCAGTCCAAGACTGAGGATTTCCATCAAAGCGAATCCCTGCTGCGTCCGTATTATCAGAAAACCAGTGGTCATAGCCAAACTCACTAAAGCTTAGTAGGCAGGGATCATCAGGCTTGATAGGAAAAGTCATGTGCCACCCACCACCACCAGCAGTAAACACTGGTACGTCATAAAGTAACACTTGCTCTACTTGCAAGTTAGTATCATTAGAGGTACTAAAGGTTCTGTCGTTGCTTATCTTAACAGTTGCTGTTTGTGTGGCTGGGAAATATTCAACTATACGTCCCGGTTTTTGAAATTCATAATCATCTAAATTCATAGGTTACCCAACCGGTAAAGGAACCAAAGATTCATCTACCTCACGTTGCTTTTGATCGGTACAGGCACATTGTATTTGGGTTAATGTGACTATCTCTGGTGGTGGGTCTGTAAAGCCTAAGCCCTGACTTGCCCCTTCCATTATCTGGGCAGTTGTGGGCAGAGACTCCCCAGGGTTGAAAGTTCCAACATCGGTGTTGCCCGTTGCTCCCCTGACTATACAACTGATGCCAGCACTTGTTAGCATACCACCAGCTGAGTTTTGTCCACCAGCAAACTCTACTGCATCATACAGTAGTCCCCTTGAGCTTTTAACTAAGGAACCCATAGCTGTATCTATAGTATCTTCAACTATTCCTAGACCTATATCTGTAGCTTCATTGAGCAAACAGTCTGCTACTTGGCTTATTCCACCAAGCAAGGAGTCCTCAAAGCCTTTCTCTGCACATGGATCTTCCTTAGCCTTTCTTGCACTGGGTGGGTTGTGGGTAGCTACGGCACTCTCACTTACATGAACTTCATACATCTCAGATCCTGTGCTAGGGTCTAGACCTACATACTCATAGGTAGTCGTTACTGACTCCCCAGCAGCATTAACATCATATAAGATAAAGTCTTGCCCTTTTTCGTATGAACCAGTAGATATTTTATCACAGTCACTTACGAAAATATCTACCTCAGCTAATTCTTCTACTAAGACTTCCCTAGCTGGGCCAGTTGACTCAGTAAATATGATTGGTGTTGGTACTGAGAAGGACACAGCATTAGCTTTTATTATTTCTTCACCTACTAGGGTAAACTCCATAGAGTCAATAAACCCATCCTTTTGTGTAGTCTTGAAAGAACTAAACACAACAGGGTTGTAGTCACCTAAGTTGGTAGTCACCCTACACTCTAATCCTGATTGGATTAAAGCTTCCATTTCAGACTTTACATAGGCTGTAGCGTTTGTTCCGTAGTTAGTTTTAGGCTCTTGGTCTGGTATGTTAAACTTAACATTAGATATAGAACCTCTGATCGACACTACCCTGTTGTCTCTTATGGAGTGGTTAGTGACGTGGAACCCTTCTTGTACGGGGAACTTTGTGATTGTGGCTTTGGACATGTGATCCTCAGCCAACACAGCATCAAAGTTTAGTACTTGCCTGTTTCCACCTAGCGGTGTGTATATTACTGAGGCTGGGGTTATTGTAGCCATTACTGTCTCCTATAGGTTGCACTAGCCCAATTGTTGGTTGGCATAAGTTTACCGCGAGTAGGCGAAAGACCTGTTATGCGGGTTGACCATTCCGCTGTATAATTACTCCCAGTGTGGGTTATAGCAAAGGATTGGTATCTTGAGTTTTCTTTGAGGTTCACTAAGTATTGATCTACTAGTTGTAATGATTGCTCCTCAGCATCTACTGCTACAACAAGTAACTTAGACAAATCTATTATGGAGGTAGGCTTTATACTCCCATTTAGGTTGCTATTTATGATACAAGTTGCAATACCTATTTTGGGGTTTGACCTCATATCAACTGTCCGTAGCTCTATGGGCTTTACCGTATAGAGGTCAGTTCTACGAACGTCTTTTATATCAGGCTTGTACATAAACAAAAACCTACCATCAACAGTGTAAGTTGTGAAGTTGTACTCTCCTTCAAGCTTCCTTAAGCATGCCTGAGCATTACCGTTTAGATGTCTGGTTGGCTTTTTGGAGGGTATGTCAAGCAAGCCTTGTGGAAAAGACTTAAACTCCTCCCTCCTAGTTTTCCCATAACCAACTGTATATAGCAATCTATCCATCATGTTTACTAGTGTAGGGTTGCCCCTCACTGGCACTGCTATAGGTTTCTCTAGGAATGTTGTTCGTGTCTGGTCAAAGCAGAACAGCTTAGTAATACGGTCAGGTAGTGTTAGCTCGTCTACTGCATTGTTTATAATAAATCTATTTGCTAGTAAGTCAACTCTCCCTCCATGGAGTTGTGTCTTGAGTGTAACATATCTGTCACCACTCATTAGCCCACGTATAGTTTTCTCGTTAAGGTTGTAGATTGTGAAGGTAGCCCTACTAAACTCTGGGATGTGCCTAATATCAAAATCAACACGTAGCCCAGATGCATCCAGTAGTAACCTTCCTCCCACTGGTGCATCCCATACTTCCAAGTATACTTCTTGTTTAATTTCCAAAACCAGCCTCGTAGTCAGAATATGTTTCGCTATCACTATCATTTTTAACAGTTGTTGTAACTGCGTTAGTCTTGTCAACTTCCACATTTACGTATGTATTATTATTTAGCTTAGCATTTACAATAATAGGATCATTGGAGGCTATAGCTTCGTCAGGCATAATCATATCACCATCTAAGTTATACTCAGCCTTTAGGCTTAAAGCTTCCTTGTTCCCCTGCGCTGCTTCTCTGAACCTTGTGAGGGCATTTTCTTTTGGTTTGCTTATACCATTTTCGGGTAGGAACCAATCTGGGTTTAGTGTATTCTCTACTACCTTACTACCAACCACTATTCCTGCTCCTAAGCCCACTCCTCCCACAACTACAGGCGCAAGTACTCCTGTTATGGCCGTGGCCGAAGCAACAGCACCAGCAGAGCCGCCAGTAACAGCTCCTGTTGCCACTCCTATGCCGAAGAACGCTGCTACACCCTTTGCTGTATTCTTTGCAAAGTCTAGGATTCCTGAATTCTCAGCAGCAATCTCTAGTGCCCCAAGTGCTTTGCCTCCAGCAGCTCCTGTAGCAGCTAGTACTTCCTCAACCTCAGTCTGTTTGTACTGCATAAGTTCTTCATAGCTCCTATGAACAACCATGTGACCTTCTGCATCTAAAGTTCCAAGTTGCATCAAGCTTTCTTGTGATGCCACACTAACAGCCATGTGAGGTACTCTCAAAATGTCAGCAGCAATTGATCTTTTGATTGGGTCGTCTATTTTGTTTAAATAGCCCTGTGCCATACTTATCCATTCTTGGGTAGGCATAACTTGGTTTCCCCTTCCCGAAGGTAGAGGTCCAGCTATCTCATTTAGCCCTGCACTTCCCCACTTAGTCATCATATCGGATATAGCTGGCCCATACAAAGAGCCTGTCTGGAGTGTTTTCTGCAAAGATCCAGCAGTCTTAAGTGTGTCCTTTGACTGTGCCTGAGATAGGTTTCCTCTTTGTAGTGCAAACTGTGTACCACGATACTCTTCGGGAGTTGTGCCAGCTTCTGATGCAGCAGACCTTATAGTCTCCATAGCAGTGTCATGAGCATCTAAGCCTAAACTAGCTAGGTTCTTGATTGCTCCTTTCGCAGCATCCCTAAACTCCATAGTAGCTTTGGTGGCTTCCCTATCAGCTTTTGCTCTACCTTGAGCAGCCTCTGTAGCTTCGTCACTAGCTGCTTTAGCATCTTCCCTATCTGCTTTGACTTTATCTTTGCTCATTGCAGCGCCTAGGTCGAACTCATCCTTGATCTCTTTATCTTTATCTTTATTCATAGCGGAGCCTAACTCAGCTTGCTTGGCTACAAATGAATTGATCTCCTTATCTTTATCCTTATTCATGGCGGTGCCTAGCTTGGATAGGTCACTAGCAGCTAACTTGATCTCCTTGTCTTTATCCTTATTCATAGCTGTGCCTAGCTCAAACTCTTTCATGGCCTCAATAGAGCTAAATGCTCCCCTTAAGGCTTTCTTGCGCTCTAGTTCGTTCTTGGCTTTGGTATCATATAGCCCTACACCCTGCTCCTTAGCTCTAATCAAAGATACAATCTCTTCTTCCTCTACTTCAGAAGATGGAGTGAAGGACTCAGTTTGACCAGTAGGCTGTTTGACTGGATTCTTACCAGCCCTACGTTGTTCTGCATTTTGCTTTTCCAAATCTAATGTCCCCTTTGCTGTAATATCTTTGGCTTGTCCTAATGCAAGACTTCCATCGCTAAATATCTGGTCTTGCATTTCCTTATCAGCAGACACTACTTTGTGGATAGATTCATTTGTTAACCTATCATAAGCAAAGAAGTGTGTCTCCTTTGCCCCAGATATGCCCATCTGTAGTTGCATCTGTGGTGTGTACTTCTTTAAGGCTCCTGCCATAGAGCTAGAGCTTAGAAATTTTAATTCTAGTAAGCCCCTGTCATTTCCCTCTGCATCTGTTAGTCTTCCGTCTGGAGAGGCTCCAAATCCTGGGTGGTCACGGTTCTGTAGTAACCCTACCTCAGAGTGAAACAGAGTATCTCCATCTGCCCTCATCTTATTTAGAAATGCATTCTTGGCAACTTTCTCTCCTAACTCTCCCTCTTTTGTGTAAGCATTACCTACAAAAGGAACCCCAGCACCCAACCTGTCTCTTGCTAGCAGGACTGTTAGTTCATCAGAAGTAAGCATTTTGCCTTGCTCATCTATAAGTTTAGATGCTGTGATCATACCTTTTCTAGCCTTATACCACTCAGGAGTTCTCTGCTCAATACCTTCCATAGAATACTTCTGTATTTCTTTTGAGGGCTGTGGCCCTACAAAGCCTTCTGGAACTCCTTTAGGTCTGAGGTCAGGATTACTAAGTAGTTGATACTCTTCCTCTGCCTTCTCTAAAGCTACATCAACCTCTGACAGGTCTTTCTCGCCATAGGCTCCACCTTGGTAGGAACCCTGTGCACGTAATAGGTGTGAGTGCTTATCAAAGTTCTCGTCATACTTAGCTCTTAGGTGTGCAGGTATGGCAGTGGCAGCTTTAAACTCAACCACCTCTTGCTCTTCTTCCTCACCACTAATATTAATCTGATGAGGTTGTATGTAATCTAAGTCATCTATCTTTGACTCGTTTAAGGCATTCATTCTTCTAGCTTGCTCATCATAGACTCTGTGCCAGCCAGTACTTCTTAGCTGTCCTTCAGTCTCATCAGTGTTAGTAAGTAGTTGCTGCCTAAATATTTTTCTGGCTCTCTCAGCATCATCTTGAAACTG
>TARA_R110000851_G_scaffold32845_4_pt1 | contig 21498 bp, 23 predicted proteins | sample TARA_R110000851 | Tara Oceans TARA_R110000851 (sample SAMEA4397627) | marine metagenome | biome: Polar Biome; feature: [DCM] deep chlorophyll maximum layer (ENVO:01000326); material: water (ENVO:00002006), including particulate matter (ENVO:01000060) such as... | depth 17 m
GATCAAATGAACCAAGAAATTCGAAACCGCGTCAGGCTGACCGTTGCTGCATATGCTTATGAATTCCGCAACGATTCGCTAATGACTGATCATGAATTTGACGCGCTGGCGTTAAAGATCGACCCTAGAATTTCCACAGGGAACGACAAGCTTGACGAATTTTTCAGGACAGAATTTGTTGCGTTTTCTGGTGTGTGGGTTCGCAACCACCCTGACTTGGGTTCAGTCAGAAAAATGTATGAAAGTTTGAAACAGTTGAAGCGAAAAAGCTATGATCAAACTTTCAACGTCGATCTGTTTGGCCCGTTGCTGAACGCGCCGGTTCGAACTAAAAAATTGTGCGGACGTTGTGGGGGTGGTGTTTCAGATTTTCCCGCTGACGGTGGCTGTCATTGTTGAAGGGACGCAAACAGCCGCGCCGTTGAATAACGTTTCAGTGTGAGTGTTTTTTTCAACCCACACTGAAACACTGAAACCAGCTGACACCCCAACCCAAATCAGGAAAACGGTGGCACACAAGAACGCAACAAAATCCACAACGGACCATTCAGGGCGGGTCAAGAAATGCTTCACCACCAATCGCCCCTTGTGAATGAAACTATCGCCTGAACCGCTAAACCCAAACCGGCAAGGGTTGGCAAAAGATAGACCGTTGCACGTGTCAACCAAGACGCTCTTTCATATGTTGCGACAACTGAACGTATTTTTTCGAGTAGTGGTTTTGCGCCTTTAGGTGAACCCACGGGAACGCTTAAAAAAGCATCGTGTAAATCTTGCAACATTTGCTTTTCAGATTGCGTCAACGGTTCACCCCAAATTTCAGACAGGTTTGCACTTTCAAACTGTGTAAGTCAATCACCGTCGTTTGAAAAGTGCTGCAGTCTCATAAACAAAGAAAAAACTGAACACAATCATCATCAGGTTCCACAAGTCGGGTGACAGATCGTCAGTGACACCCCACCCCAAAACCTTGTCCCAAATGACAACTTTCCACAGGAAAACCGCAAAAGGGAACGCAAGGAACATTCGAAAAAATACGTTCCAATTCCCTTTTGCTTCAGCCACAAGAACGGCGTTCAGTGTTTCCAGCGTCAAGTGCGTCTTTTCGCATGCCTCGGATCGCACCAGTGATGGACGAAACGCCACCACCGGCAAACCATGAAAGGATTGTTGCAAGCATCACTTCACCTTCTTTTTCTGATCAACCAAGCGACCAAGGAAACCGACAACAGCGAAAAAGATAGTCAGACCTGTCACATAGGTTTCAGGGACCATCAGCTTCACTTCGTCAGGGACCGTCAACCAAGCGGATTGAATCACACCGACAGCAATGAACGCCTGAACGGAAAACCACTTTAGCGACGCGCGCCAATCATCAACCATTTTCATTTTGTAAACCTTTCTAAGAATTTCACCAAGAGTTTCGCGAACTTACCCCAACCACTTTCAGAAACAGGTTCTGATTTTCTTGCAATGTGGGCGAGTGTGACCGGCCCCGCTTTACCGTCAACCGTCAGGCTGTTTTCACGTTGATAGTCCAGAACAGCCGCTTCAGTTCCGTGACCGAAAACGTCGTCAAGTGTTCCGTCATAGAAACCAAAGGCGTGAAGGCTGACGATAAGTTCAGCGACTTCAACACCGCGTTCACCACGTTCAAGCATTCCGTCAGCCATTGCAGCCACAAGAACACGTTCACCGGTTGCGCTGTGCGGGGTGTCAACGCCGATATAAACCCCGTCACGGATCAAAGCGGCTTCCTCACTACGTCTACGCACCAGACCAGCCAAACGAACGCCTTGCGCCGTGGTTCCTGTGGTTGTCAGACGTCGCGCGCCTTCATTGACGTCACCGCGCTTGATCGCTGCAGCCCATTTCCATTTTAGTGAACCCGGCCCCATGTTAAACACAGGTGAAACCATTCCGTCATAAATGTTCTGTGGAACGGTTGCGCCAAGGAAATCATTCACGGCTTTTCCGTATTCGTTATTCACAAGATACTGCAACGCGTCATCAGCTTCAGCGCGGGTCATTGCCGCGCCGCGTTTGAATTCCACACCGGGCTTGTTTCTTGCCCACCACACACGGAACGAATCTGAACGCCACGTGAACCCGATCCCGATTGTAGGAATTCCCACAGGGTCAAGATACCATCGCGAAACGAACCCTTCGTGAAGTCGGGTGAACGTCGAACCTTTGGCTGAAAAAACGTTGAACGGTTGCATTTGTTATCCTTTGGGTTGGTTTAGTATTTGAATAAAGAAACGGTAAGCCACATTGCCAATCTACGCCAGACGGTCACAGTGTCAGCTTTTAACGCTTCGTGAAACACCGCACCAGCTGTGATACGGTCCCACCCGACACTTAGAAGTTCGTCGTGAAGTGCAGCGGCTTTCAAGTATTTTGGGTTGTGCGGATCGAAAAGCCACCGAACACCTGAAGGAACGGAAACGTCGAAAGTCCTGCCCGTGGGAACGGTGATAAACAGACCGCTTCCCACGAACCCTAATTCCCAAGACAGCGCGTCTGTGACGATATATTTAATCCCGCCTAAACTGGCACACCAGTCAGCCGCTTTGGTGTAGGTACTCACACCGTAAGCCCATAAGCCGTGGCAAGGTCCGCAGCTTGGATCGTTGCCGCATCAAGAACCGCCTCACGTTCCGCCGATGTAGTCGCCGCAACCAACGCCTTGTCTGTCTTTTGACGCAAGCCCGAAACCTTCGCGACGATTGCTTCAAAAACCACGGCTTTCTTGACGATTGCCGTCACTTGATCTGCAACAGTTGCACCCGCAATATCTGCTTCGTCTTGGATCAACGCCACTTGATCAGCCCGCGCGGTGTCAGCAATAACAGCCCGCGCCGCTTCCGCTTTGGAAGGCCACGCCGCTACTTCCGCTTTTGGATATTGGCTTGTGACTTGATCTGTCAGGCGTTCGATAAAACCAAGCATTGCCGCGCGTGCGGATTGGGCATCGGGGTAGAGGTCTGACACCGCCCATTGAACAACCCAACTGCCACCCTCCAACGCGATCCCCGTATCAGAAATAACTTGCGTAGCGGCGTTGTGTTTCGGCTTGTCCGACCGGAGAAAAAAGACCCCATAAGGCGTGAGGTCGCCAGCACTTAGTGGATCAGGAAAACCTGTGCGCGGGTTGTCACGCTTGAACTGTTCAAGGGAATAACGCTGCGGTGTTCCATCTGTGACTTTAACTAGGTCCATGCTGGCCCCCTGTTTGATTGATTAGGTTATCCATTATGAGAAGTCCGCGCCAAGCTGGTGAACATTCCAAGATGAGCCGCCGTCTGTCGTCTGACCCTTAAGAATATTCAATTCTCCATCAAGGGCCACGGCGGGGATTTCCCCGTTGGGAAAATTAAAAGACGAAGGATAGGTGGTGGTCGCAGACACCAGGTCGGTTGTAAGATATTCGTAAACTGTTTTATTGGTGTTCCCGATCATATACATCTTTTGACCATCACCATTAAAAAACATGCCTCTGGGGTTTGCGTCTTGAGAAGTTACAGAAAAGCTAACGCTGGCATAAGATGCGGTGGCTAGGTTCCAAGCTGTGCTGAGATTGTACTGACGAACCGTGTCGGAAGTATCTTCAAGGATAAACATCTCAGTCCCGTCAGGCTTGAAGAATACGGATTGTGGATTGCCTTCGGAGCCAACGGAAAAAGATACGTTGTCGTATGATGCGGTGGCTAGGTTCCAAGCTGTACTAAGGGTGTACTGGAAAATCCTGTCAAGCCAACCATCAGCCATATACATTTTAGTACCATCAGGCTTGAAGAATAATCCTCTTGGGTCCGAACCTTGAGAGGTCACAAGGAGGCTAACATTGTCGTAAGAATAAGTAGATAAATCCCAAGCTGTACTGAGGGTGTACTGGTGAATCGTGTCGGGAGAACTACCAATAATGTACATCTTAGTACCATCAGGCTTGAAGAATAATCCCGATATGACCGCCTGCGTTCCGCCAATGCCTGCGGAAACATTATTATAAAGCGCTGTAGTTAAATCCCAAGGTGTGCTGAGGATATACTGAAAAATATAGTTAGTAGCATCATTAGCGATGTAAACTTTAGTACCGTCTGGTTTGAAGAATAGCGCTTCCGGCCCCGCATTTTGAGCACTTGCGTCGAAAAAAGCCCCATCATAAGCGCCCACGTTTATGGCAAAACCACCGCCGCTAATTGTGTGACCAGTGACCGCCAGATTAAACGTGTCAACACTCGCACCCACATTCGACATGGTTAAAGTAGTGTTTTGATTTAGCGCTAGTGTAAAGTAATCCGCGCTCAATAAACTTATATCAACGGTTGCCGCTGGGGTAAGCGCTGCAACAGATGAAGACGAACCGTTTGCCAGTACGAACTCCGTTGTAGCAAGCTGCGTTGTGTTTGTCCCAAGGGCTGCTGTTGGGGCTGTAGGCGTACCTGTAAACGCGGGGGATACAAATGACTTTGCGGAAATACGATCCCAATTAGTTGCGTCCGCCGATGGATCAGTGGCAACACCTGTGTGCGTTGTTTTTGCGCGGTATGTGCCAAAGTCTACCGGCGAAATAACGTTTGAAATAATCGCCGTATAGGACGCCGCTGAAACCCACGCCACCGCGTTTGCTGTAGCCGCCGCCGCCGCTGCACTTGCCGCTGCGTTGCCCGCTTGTGTGGTGGCAAGGCCGACTTGATCCGCTGCAAGAGTCACCTTTTCAGCGGCAAACCCCACCTGTGTGGCTGCTGCTGTCACCGAACCCGCCGCTGCTGATGCGCTTGCGGCAACCGCTGAAACTTGCGCTACAAACCAAGCAACCGAACTTGATAGCTGACCCCTGAATGTCTTCGTCCACACAAGAAAGGGATCAGTTAAAACTGAAAACGTTGAGGGGATATCACGCGACGGAATGTCGTCAGGTGCTGGATCGAATGTGGGTTCTGTCATCAGACAAGGCTCCTTATTTCAAGATCAAGTATAGTCTTTTCGGAATGAGAATAAAGGAAATTCATATCAGTGAAAAACCCAAGATAAACCAACTCATTATCGCCGTTGACTGTGTCGAATGCCCACACGGTAGGAACGCCACGAAGTTCAGCAATCCGACCTTCTAAGTAGGTGACACGGTAACTGTCAACCGAAATTGCCGGTGAAGTTTTGCGTGAGTAACCGCGAACAGTGGGAAAAGTTCGACCGAACCCGTCTTCGTTAAGCAACGTATAATCTTTCAAACCAAGAGGCATCAAGTTCAACGTTTCACCGAAAATTTCAGGGTGACCGAATGTGATTTGACCGATTGCAGCCGTTCCACCGGGGTTGTTTACTGTGACGCTGATTGCAGCGTTTGCGTAAGGTGGAAGGTCAGTGACACAAAAGTTTTTCTTCGTGACAACCGGACTGAAAAAATAACTGTAAGCGTCAAACACACCGCTGTTGTCAACCAACGAAATCGTTCTGTTATAGACGACACCCGCTGTCGGTTCTGTGACCGTGATCGTAACAGACGCGGCGTTCATGTTGAACAACGAAACTGACGAAACAATCGCGCCCGGTGTCACAACCCATTGAGCACTTTCAGCGCGCGTCGATTGGTTCTGAACGTATCCGTCAAAAACTGACCACTTGTTCGTGGCAAGCAATTTTGTCCAGAAAGCCACGTTGTCAACTGAAGGTGTGTTTCCAGTGTTGGACCCCTGCACGCTTTCCCAAATGACGTGCAGATAAATCACCTTCACAGGGGCGGCCTCAGTGCTTGCGGCGTAGGTTGTCGCGGGGTTGTAAACAGGGAAATCGTTTTCTGTGATCGAACTACTGTCCAATGTGGCATCTGTCACAGTGACGACAGGAATCATTTTTGCAGTCATTTTATGTCACCACCTTCACTAAAATTGCATCACCGCTGACCGTTTTCGCTGTGCCGATAGCGTCTTGTTTTTCAGCAAGCTTCGCTGAAACAAGCGTGTTCCGGTTTGTTCCAAGACTGATCGCACTTAGCTGTTCAACCTCTTGACGTAGATTGCGCAATTCTGCAACCATTTCTGAATTGTCAAACATTCGGCTTGTTTGCGAAACCGTGCTGACACTTGACCCTTGTGGCATGTTTATCATTTCATCCTTGTGAACGTATGCCAGCCCACCAGGGTGATAGTCAGTCCCTACAGCATAGCTAGGGACACCACCAAAGGCGCGCCCTTCGTCCTTGCCGAATTGTTGGAAGTGATCAGCCGCGCTCGTGAAACGACCGTCAGCCACAGCCGTCAAAACGTCAGGATTGTTTGCAAGATACCACTGTTCATTTGACCAGTTGGCAGACATAGCCGTTCCCGCGTACTGCTGACCCGCTGCTGTGGAAGGCCCCGCTTTCGCTGCAGCCGTTGCACTTGCTAACGCTGCAGACGCAGATTGGAACGCCGCCATGCTTGCCGCCAAGGTTTCAAAACCGGCTTCTATTCCTAGAAGTGAATCGAGTTGCTTTTGCAGCAAGCTGACAGCCGCGTCTGATTGCGCTTCAGTGTCTGAAATTTGTTGTTCGAGCAAGGAAACGGTTTGTTCTTCTACTGAAAGCGCGAAACCGGCTGTTCTTTGTAGTTCACTGATCACACCGCTTGTGATGTTAAAATCACGTGTGTATTCTTCAAGGGTTTTGTAAGTATTTTCAGACGGGTTCGCTACAGCTTTCAGCGCGGATTGAAGCGCGTCAACGTCCGTGATGGGTTTGCCCACAAGGCTTTGCAGGTAAGACGCTGCCCGATCCTGTGACAGGCGTTGCGCTTCCACTGAAGGGAACACCCGACTATCTAAGGCATCAGCCAAAGCTTCAGCGATAGCGCGTGAATTTGCGAGGCGTTCACGCGCACCTGAAAGGCTTTCTTTTAAACCGTCAATCTTTACCGCAAACGATTCGCGCGTCATTTCCATTTCACGCGAAAACGCGGCTTCAAGGTTCTTTTGCGCGTCGTCAAATCCTTGCTGTGCGAGGTCACGCGCGTCGTTTAGTTCCTGATAGTGATTATCCATAAACGCGCTCAGACCCGAAAGCGCGTTGACCGCGTTTTCCGCTGTGCCATAAACCTGCACGAATGCGCCCGCCACGTCCAACAGCGCCGCGTGCGTATTGCGTCCGCCAACCGTCAAGAGGTCTTGAACGTTCAACAGGGCCATGAATTCGGCGTGGGTTTCGGGGATAACGATACCCAAAGCACCAAACGTTCCATTCAGTTTGTCCGTTGAAATTTCGGTCAGGCGCGATTGCTGTTCAATGTCTGTAAGCATGTTGGCAAACACGAACTGCGTTTTTGACGCGAACGCCTCAAGACCACCTGAAAGAATTATCAGTTCACTTGACGCGCCTGCACTCGCAAGTGACATTTCAAGTGCAGCCTGATCAAACAAATATAAGCTTTCGTTCACAGTGCCAAGGTTCGAGATTAAACGGGCCAAAGTTCCTGTTGTGCTTTCGCCCTCAATTTTGAAATCTGTGAGCGTCGGGATCATGTCAGAAAAGGCTTGCTGTGTATTAAAGAGTTCTGCCTGAAGCACCCGTTGTGCTTCGTCGGCTGACATATCTTTGGTTGACAGCGTCACGGTTCGACTGAACCCGTCAAATGCTTCAGCGCCGATGTTCAACACACCTGCGGCGTCTAAAACGTCCTGTTGAAGTTCACGCACGGCGTTTTGCAAAGGATCAGCTTTCACGTCATTCATTTTGGTGAACACGTCGTTGACGTCTTTTGACAAACCAAAGAACTGTGAGGTTCTGACCTTCGTGTAATTTTCAACTAGGGTGTCATCTATGCCTTTCACTGTGAAACGAAGACCAGTCTCAAGGTCCTTACTGGTCTTGCGGAAGGCCAAAAACACTGCAGCGACTGCCGCAACCGGTAGAGCAATTGCCCCAATTGCGGCCCCCATTGCTGTCATGCTTGCGCCTGCAGCTGTGGCAGCACCGACCTGCGCAGTGATCGCGCCTGTCATACCTGACAACCCACCTGACATCAAAGCACTGCCCGCCATGCCCACACCAGCGCCAACGCCGCCCATGAGCCCGCCACCAATACCCATCAGGCTTCCGCCGCCCGTCATCGCAGCACTGGCACCACCCATCAGCGCGCTACCCATGCCGCCACCACTGCCGCCAGCAACGTTCATCCCGCCTTGCATGTTAATCGGGTTCATCAGGGCATACTTCACCATAGAAATCACGGTGTTTTTGAAAATATCAAGCAACCCTTCCATTCCGTTTTTCATCCCGGAAATCATATAGTCGATGGATTCTTCAACACCGTTTGAAAAAGTGTCTGCGAATTCACTTGCTGAACCTGTGGCGTTTTCTAACGTTTCTGACAATTCCTCAACAGCCGCCGCATACGCACCGTCCGACAAGCCTAGAAGCTTCATTTCATCAAGTTCAGCCATGCCCCGGGTGTAAACGCGCAACGGATTGGCGGCGTCTTCAAGGGCGTTTATCTGACGTTCAAGGGCTGTTGTGGTGTCGGTTGTCGCACCACTTGCACTGCCTGAAGCTGTCGTCACGCTATTCAGCGCGGTGACCCTGTCGCTGTAAGCGTTGTTTAGGTTGTTGACGTTTTCAAAAGCAGCAACTTCACGGTTGATCACACCAGAAATATAAGTTTCTTCAGCCGCGTTCGCAGCCGTGGCAAGTCCAAAACGGGCTTCCAACTCCACGCGGTAACCTGCAGATGACGCAGCAACCTGACCTAATCCAGCATCTAGTGCGGAAATTTGTGCAGTAAGCTGACGGGCTTTCTGTTCAAAACCTTCAAGACCTTGTGGAGCAGCCGCCAAATTGTTTGCCAAGTTCAGCGCGAATTGTGCAGCGACTGAAAGTTGTGACGCCACACCCGCTGCAGTAATTGCAAGTTGTCCAGCCGTTTGGTCTGCGTCTTCGAGTTCAGCACCGAAACGAACTGTTCCGTCTAAGGAACCCGCAATGGCCGCTTCGATCAAACGAATCTGATTTTCAAGGATAACTGTGGCTTCACTGGTGTCGTCAACCTGACCTGTCAAAAGGTTTTGTTCAGCAGTATTTGCTTGAAGTTTAACGAGTGTGGATTGATAAAGTTCAAGCATCCCGTTCAGGTTGCCGTTAACCTGCAAAGAGGTGTCAGCCATTCTTTGCAGTTCTTCACTTACAGGGTTTCCGTTGAAAAGATTTTGCAAATCTGTCACCAGACGGTTCGCGTCAATCTGTTTTTCTACTAGATCAGAGTAGGCTTCAGTTCTTTTAATTTCTTCAATTCTAAGTTCACGCGTTGCTGAAGTTGAAGCAAGCGTTGCGCGTGCGTTTGCCAATAACGCACCGGCGTAGTCAATAGAAACAGTTTTACCTTCACCAAGCGCAATGTTCAGCGCGTCGTGTTGCTTCACTTGTTCTTCAATGGCAACGTTCACAGCTTCAGACGCCGCTGCAACTCGTTCTTCAGCTGCAGCGAAACTAAAAAGATTCCTGATCATTGACGTGAAATTGCTAAATCCATTCACAAGATTGGTGATGTGTCGGGTCAGTTCAGTCACAAATGTGATGACGCCCCGCAAGATTGCAGTCAAACCCGCGTCACCCAGTGCGATTATTAAACCTTGCGCTGCACTAATCGCGCCTTGAATATCACCGCGAAGGTTGTCACGGAAAGTTTCAGCCATGCGTGCGGCTTCACCTTCAACGTCACTAAGTTCACCGGTCAGTTCACGAAGGCTGTTTGATTGGCTTGTGAGTGCAAGCAGCGCCGGTCCACCCCTGTCACCAAGGATCGTCATAGCGTCTGCAGCTGTCACACCAGCTTCAGAAAATTTCCCGATAATATCCACAAGGGTGTTCGTTTGAGGCGAAACACCTTCAACCGTTAAACCAAGCCCTTGAATGGCTGTCGCAGCCGCGCCGGTGGGGTTGACCAATCCTGAAAGAACTTGACGCAGTGACGTGCCAGCCATGCCGCCTTGGATACCAGCATCCGACAGCACGCCGATAGCTGCAGCCGCGTCAGACATTTCGATCCCCAAGGCTGACGCCACGGGTCCAACAAACTTCATCGCATCGCCAAGTTGTGTCACGTCTGTGTTCGCTCGACTTGACGCCGCCGCCAACAGGTCAGCAACGTCAGCCGCGTGTTCAGCCGCGACCCCGAAACCTGACATAATGTTCGAAGCCGTGTCAGCCGCTGCAGCTAGTCCCATCCCTGACGCTGTCGCAAGGTCGAGAACAGCGGGAAGTGCTGCCATACTTTCAGCCGCTGAAAAACCAGCCATTGCAAGGAACGTCAGACCGTCACCGGCTTGGGTTGCGCTGAATTCTGTGGTTGACCCTAAGTCTTTGGCAACGTCACGCATGGCAGCGAGTTCAACAGTTGTAGCGCGTGACACAGCGCCCATTTTTGAAACTGAAGTTTCGAAGTCTGAAAGGGTGACAATCACCGCGCCAATGCCTGCCACGGCAAGCAATGTGGTCACGATTGAATTCTTAACTGAATTGAAGCCTTTGGTCATCAAACCCGTTGACTTGCTTACCTTGTCACCGGCTTGCTTGCCTTTGGTGGCGAACGTGTCGAGGTCACGTTCGCCCCTTTTCAGACCACTACTGTCAACCTCAATTCCTAGATATGCGGTATCAGCCATAGCGTTACGTTTCCTTTGCCGGTTCTTTGGTCACAGTGTTACCATGACCTTTAAACATTTTTTCGACCGCGTCACCCACTTTCGACCGGTCAAAGCCTCCATCGTACCACGGTGGCGGTGTTGCGGGTCGCCCGTGGGCTGCATTTAACTGCGAAGCGTAGATCCTTGAAAGAAGCACCAACCATTCTGAAGACCTAGAATTAAGATAGGCTCTTGACATTTCAGACCAAGCTTGAACTTCAAGGAATGTCAGTGGAATTGATCGCCCTTCAGAACCTTCACTTGCGAAACCCATTGTTTGCAAGTCTTCAATCAAACTGTAGTCGTCTTGTTCTAGCAATTCAGGTTCATTTTCGCGCCCTGATCCGTTGTTTTTTTTGGCGTCTTTGGGGGTGGCATCACACCACCCCCTGAACTTTGTCCAAATAATCAGAGCGTTTAGACGTTTCCCAAGTGGTTCGCACGATCTGTGTAGAATGTCACAGCTTGTTCTTTGTAACCGGGGTTCGCCAACAGCCAATCTTTCAGTAGTGGTGAAGTAAACTTCACAGGGCCTTCAGTGCTGCAGAAATTGTCCCAACCCGTTGTCATCGCAACCACAATGTCAGCGTTCGATTTTTCACCCTTCAAAACAAGTTCAACCATTTCGTCAGGTGTCAACTTTTCCAAGTTGATTTTTTTGGCTTTGGATTGTTTTTGTTGGTTCAGGCCAACGGCTTTTTTGAAAGCGCGTGAGTCGACGCCAAGCATCCACAAGCCAATTGGCTTGGTTTCGTCGTTTTCACCGTCTTTGTTTGGCAAGTATAACAGCGACCCCGAATCGATCCCACGAAAATGGCAAAACGCCGCTTTTTCTGAAAGTTCGCCGGTTTTTTGATCAAGTATAAACATTTTATTTTCCATAAGGGTTTTGGGTGGGACCGTGGCGCACCACCCAAATAATGCGCCACGGTCTTTTTCACGCGATGATTGAATCACCTTCGCGCGATTAGTTTACGCCGCTACCTGAACGATAGCGTTGTGCGTTACTTCGATCACAGGTTTGCCCATCACGACAGTGTCGCCAGCGCCAACGGTTGTTGGGTTGGACATGACAAGTCCCTGAAAGTAAATCTTGTGACCTGACTGCGTTGTCAGTTCGAATGTGAGTGTTGCAGTTGCATCAGCGTCAGCGTCAGCGGCGGTTTGCAAAAGAATTTGGCCAGCGTCGTCAGCATCGAAAGCCAAATCAGGCGACACTTGACCGTTGTTGAATGTGCCTTTGCCTTTTTTCACACCGCGTGAGGAAAGTGGGGTGTGTGTTACAAGACTGTACATCTTGCCGGAAAATTCACCACCGTTTGTGATTTCACCGATGTCAGTGTAAGAAACAGCGCCATAACCTGACGCGTCAAATGTGGCTGGTGCTGCTACCGCGCATTTTAGGGTTGTACCAGCTGCAGTTTCGAATCCCATGATATATCCTTTCAGGGCATTTTATGGCACAAAGCGCGCCGGTTTATCGCATAGATATGCAATTTTATTTGGTGTAAGTCAATTGACCAACAAACGTCAAAAGAACCTCACCGTCAATGGTTGTGACTTCGTCCACATCGCCGGTGTATGTAAACCCGTTTTCGTGAACAAACGACACGCGCGCGCCGGTTTCAGGTGGATCGTTTTCACCGTTTCGATAGATCAGTGTTGGAACGGTTTGTGTACCGGATTCCATTGGGACAACTTTCATCCCTTCACCTGAAATCAGAACAGGTTTTCCAGCTGTTTTCAGTGGAACGTGTGTGTCAACGGGTTTCGATTTTTTAGAAGTTGAAAGTGGTTTGTGTTGGTCTGACATGATTTTTCCTTCAGTCTTGGTTTGCGGTGTAAGGGATATGAACGGGGACGCGATATTCACCGTTGTCATTGTAGCCTTTTTTTATGTCAACGGTTCCGATGATAATGACCCCACCTGTGATCAAAAGTTTCAAAATCGGTGACGCGGTGAAAAGTGTTTTGATGTCATCAGCAAAGTTTTCAACAGCGACAACACCTGTCCCGTCAGGGACAACAACCGTACATTGAAGAACCCCAATTTGCTGAACAACACTGGTCGCGTCAAGACCTGAACGTTCTGTTCTTTTCGCTGCAAACGTTACGTCGAAATAAGTGGTTGCAGATTTTACAACTTCAGACGGTGTGACATTTGGCATGTACGCGGGTAACAGATCCGCCGTGCTGATTCGTCCACATAGTGCGTCAGTTATGTCGTTTTCTCTCATCCTGTGATCGCCCTTGCTCGTTTTGCAGCCGCGTTAAATGTTACAGGCCAATTGTTAGCAGCTTCATCAACCCAATGCCAACCCTGTTGACCGCGACTGCCCCAATTTTTCGCCTTAGCGTGTGGGGCAGTCCATGTGAACAACGCCCGATCACCCGAACGCATCGAACCAACCACCATTGAAAACTGACCTTCACCTTGGGTGATCGCTGTCGAACCGTGAAGCGTGCTGACCAGTGACGCCGCCAATGTTCCATCCATGCGAGGCACGAAGCCCTGTTTCACCACCCCGCCACGTGAAACGCCGGTTGCGGTTCGTGACGCTCCAACAATCATGTCATTCGTTGCTTGTGCTACCACAGCATCACGAACGCGTTTTTCTTTTTCAGCCCATTTACCAAGGTTTGCGAATGAAAAACGGGTCATCTGTCTAAATCTTTAATGTTGAAGTAAGCGCGCGCCTGTTGGAAAACGTTTAGGTCGTATCTTGGTTTTGGGTTAATATCCACACCCTGATTATTCAACGAAGCCAAGAAATCAATCGAAACCACAGCGCGACAGCGACAGTTAATAGTTTCTTCAGCCGGTGCCATTAAAGAACTGTCACCGGGGAACTTCATTGAATATCCGCCTACGGTGAAAACGCCTGTCACTTTGTCACGTGGTTGTTTGTCAGCATCACGGTGCGTTTTTCTTGTGACACTGTCTTCAGAGCTGTCCCAAGTTTCTGTTATGTCCTGCCTGCGAACTTTTCCAGCGTCAACCATTTGGTTCAACGCTTCATCTTGCGCCGAATGCAATGACACATGAAGTTCAGTTCGAGCAATCGTTTCACCACGATAGTTCAACAGCCGGTCAGAGTAACGCCCTGACATTCTCTGAACGATCTTTTCAGGAATTGGTTTCCCGCTTTCAATCGACTGTTCAACATAAGTGTCAAGTCGACGGTCACGCAATTGACGCGTCAGATAGTTTCTAAGTTGCGCACTATCGCCTGAACGTAGTTCACCTGTGGCTGTCTGCAACCATTGGGCTTGGTTATCCGCCAAACCCATCAAACCACCCTCACGCCGCCCCGTTGCGCGGCTTATTCGCCCCATCAGGTCAAGTGCAGCCCGTCGCGGTGCAACACCGTCCTGCATATTCTGCGAAAGAACTTCACGGGCCATTTCGATCTGTTGTTGAATTAGGTTGTCAGGTCCGGTCAACAGTGACGCGGCGCGCTGTGCAAGATAGTTTTCGGCCCTTGGATTGCGACCATCGAACCGCGCAACAATCGTCGCGCCCTGACCTGTCGCAAGTGACTTAACGCCTTCAGTGACGAAGTTTCCACCGGTCACATATGCTTCACGAAGTTTCGCTTCTAGTGGTGCGAAGTATTCAGGGCCAATGTTGATTGCACGAAGCGCTGCGTTTATGTCGCCAGCTTCAAGTGCTTCAATCATGATTTTTATCTGAACGTCTTGCTGAATGTCACGGATCGAAACAAGGAACGCTTCACGGACGTCAGGAACAAGTTCATCAAGCAAGTCGATTAGGTTTTTACGCCGCGCCATTGGGTCACCCCTTAATGTGGACGGTGTAGAACAAACCCACACCGCCGGGCTGTTCAGGTTCAATTCGTTTGATCACATGATCGCGCGTTTCACCAGCGAACCGGATCGTGTCTGTGGTTTCGGGTGTCACCCCCTGCCCCGCGCCAATCAAAAGTTTCATATCGGTTGATTCCACAAGGGATGAACTACGTTCAAAAGTGCTGTAGGTTTCAAACAGGGCGTTTATATTGGGATAAACAACAGGGTCACTGTAGGTTGGTTTGTGTGCGGGTCCGGTCGCCACACCGTCACGCACAATCGAAATCAACAACGGACCATCACCGACAGCCGCTGAAGCTTCACCAAGGGCTGCAGCAATCTGCGCTGCGATGTCGTCAGCGTTACTCATCCGACCAAACCAATCCCGATGTAGGTGGCGAGGTATGGACGAAGCATCGCTTCGATTTTTGTACTGGCCGGTGTTGCGGAAAGTGACCCGTTAACGGTGTCACCAACAGGGGTCCACTTAATCCCCTTCACTTCAGTCAACATTTTTTGATCAGCAGGGGTGAACGTTTTGGTGAAGAAATTTGGCGTCACGACTTCGATCATCGCGGCTTCGTAAATCGCCTCATCGACGTTCGGTGACGTCAGGCCGTAGCCCTTTGAAAATCGGTTCACGTATCCGAACGTGATGTAGTCCGTCGCCCGAACAAGGGCTTGCGCTGTGGCGGTGTTGTCAACAATCGTGACACCGCGCGCAATTGCATAAGTTATGAGTGAGGCGACGGACGTTGTCATTATTTTTTACCGTTTGCAGGTGCGGACGGAATGACCGGCGTTGCAGGAACAACAGGCTTGTCATCGTCAGGAATAGCCGCGTTTGCGTCAGTCATGACCACAAGTTCAGCGTCAGGAAGTTTCGCTTTGCCTTCAAGGTAGCGTGGCAGGGTGTCACCTTTGAAATTGACAAAAGAACCAACTTTCAGTTCCTCACCTTTTTGGTTGAACACACCTTTTTGAGTAATTTTAGCACGTGACATGATATTTCCAATTTTTTAAGGGTGGGAAGGGGCGGTTCGAACCGCCCCTTCATTTATCGTTTACGCCAGTGAACTGTGCGCAATTCCGCAGTTATTGTCAGCGTCAAAACGAATTTCGACAGCCGCTGCAGCCATACGTGTGAACTGGTAATCGTCCATCACATTCGCACGGAACTTTGCGATTGTCGAAGGTGGCATACCGGACAGAACCTGAATGACTTCTTTCGACTTGACGACCATAATCAGGTCGCCAGCCACAACACTGGACGAAGGCACAACGGACGCAATACCAATTTCTTGAAGACGCTGAAGAATCGTCTTGTTTGGATACTGCGTGCTGAAGTCCGTCACAGAAGCATAGAACCAATCAAAATAGTTCAAGTATAAGGTAGGGGCGACAAAGAAGTTTTTGGCGTGCAGAAGACCCACAGTCGCAACTACATCAGCAAGCCACTGCGCACCGGTCGCGCCGTTCAGGGTCTGACCTGTTGTGCGTGTGGACCGTTTTGGGTGGTTCGTAATGCCGTAAAGCTGATTGCCCTGAACCTTGATCTTTGCGTCACCAATCAAAGCAATCGATTCCATCTTTTCAGCAATGCGACGTGTCGCGTTGTTGCGGCTTGCTGCGTCGAGTTGGAAACCCTTTGATTCAGCAGCCTTCATCTGACGCCAGCCAAAGGTGAACAGCGTGTCGATGATTGGCACGGGTGTGCCGTGGTATTCAAACTGTGCTTGGTCACCCTTGGCGTCTGAACGCCCGTCAAGTGATGTATTCACTTCACCGCTGTCAGAAACGGTCAGGAAGTTGTTCACAGTTTCACCAATGTCAATTGGTTCACTGAGGGTCAACGCCAAGTCATTGAACACAGCAAGAATAGGACGCTGAAGTTCAACAGCTTCAGTTTCGAAACGCTGCCAAACGTCACGCGGCAAAGTCGAAGCGTTGCCCACAATAGGGTTCGCACCGGCTGTGTTTCGCAACGCATCCTGTGATTCGCCGAAAGATTTCCAGTTGGCGATTAGACCAGCCGCTTGGTTTGCAGTATATTTAAGCATATCAAATTTCCTTATGCTGCCATTACGAATGAGTTTGCGATTGTGATGTCAGCGAGGACACCTGCACCGATTGCACCGGCTGTGCCAGTGAAACGAGCAATGACGACTTCACCAGCAACAGCCGCTTCAAGATAACCTGACGCGCCGATTGAAAGAAGGTCACCGACAGCGTAGGTTGCTGCAGCCATGCGAACCTGAAACTGATCACCCGGCTTCGTTTCGTATGCTGTCGCTGTGTCGCCAGACAGGTAAGCGGTTTCAATCGACTGACCGATGAATTCGTTGTTAGAGAGAACCAAAAGGTTCTTTTCAACATCAGCAGCGACAGCGACAACCACGGTCGAACCGACAACAACAACCATCGAACCGGGCTTGGCTGTGGAAGTCACGGGAAGGTTCACGGTGACAGGCTGAACTTGCGTTGTTCCGCGAAAAATTACATTTGCCATGTTATTTGCCCCCATCCATGATCGCGTTCAAGTCAAAATCGGCGTACTCGTCAACGTTGCCAATTGGCGCGCCGTTGACGTTCAAAGCCGTGCCGGGAACACAAGTGGAAGCAAGTGCTTTTGCGGCGTTCAATGTGAGTTCACCCGCGATAGCTTCAGGCAATGCGTTCGCCTTCACAATCGTGGCAACGTAACCGGCCAATTCAGCGGCGTTTGCTGTGTCAATATTGGCTTGCATCGTGGTTTGCGCATCAATCAAAGGCTTCACAGCATTTGCAATCAGCGTCGGGATGGTTTCAATTAACGCGTTCATTTGCGCTGTCAATTCTTCGAATTTGGTATCATCAGCCATTTCTTCATCACTTTCGTTTGTTTGAGGTTGTTCAGTCGGCGTTGTGCTGAAAGCTTCGATCAGCATTTGTTTTACACGGTCGACCATACCAGATTTTTCACGACGGTCCAGCGCTTTGACAACGTGTGCAACCGCATAGTCAAGGTCTTCTTCAGCCATTTCAATCGCTGAATTTATCACTTGAATTTCTTTACCCGTTTCACGGTCGGTTGCCTTGTGGTTGACCATCATTCCAACACCCTGTTCAGGTGTCGCAGCGCCAGCTTCATTTAACAGAATGGCGTCATGATCAAAATAAATGTCACGGGCTGAATGTTCAAAACCTTCACCCGCGTTCGCAGCGTCTAACATGCAGAACAGACCAGTTGACGTGTCGACCGGCGCGCCGTTCTTCACAGCTTCAAGAACGTCTTTCCCGTTTTGCGTCTGGTTCGCTACTTCAATGTCAATGACCTTATCTAGCAGAACGCGCCCGCCTTCCTGACGAACGTTTTCATTCCATGCGCCAATGTATCCAATGTTGATCCCTTCAGGATCAGACGCAGAAACAAACACACCGTTGATCATCGGGTGACCATATGGCGCGGGTGTTCGGTTCAGCGTCATGAAACTTTTCGCGATTTCATCAGCAGGATATTTGATCCCATTCATGATCACATTGTCGGGCAAGGTTGCACTCGGCACGATCACGACGTCACGCCCGTTGCGCGTTTCGTATCGAACCGCTTTCGTGTTGGCACGTGAAAGAACGTTCACGTAAGCCTTTTGACTTTCAACAGCTTGTGGCATTTTCAGTTATTCTCCATCATCGGTGTATTTTGCTTTTACGCCCAAAGGTTTGTCGTGTGTAACCTCGCGTATTTCTTCAGGTAAGTAAACAAGTTCCCGCGTTGAAGCTGATTTCGCGTTTACTTCCGCCATTTTTACAGCACGATCCATCTTTTCAGCCGCTGACGCTTCAGTCAGATCAGACCATTCAATCGACCAGTCAGCAGCTTTCAGAATCTTAAATTTCACCAGACGGTCGATAATTTCCATCAACTTTGGCTTACAGATCAGGTTGCGGCGTGACATATTCGTTCGCGCCCATTCAGCAGCGTCTTCAGTTGAAGCGCGTTCACCTGTCTGACTGCCTGTTAGGATTTTCTGTGGACAACTGACGGACGCGGAAAAAATCATCAGTGGTGTTCCGAAAAAGTGTTCAGGTGACATCAAGCTGACGTTCTGAACGTCAGCTTTCATTCCCTGCAGCAATAACATAGCGTCAAAACCGGTGTTGAAATCTTTCACTTGATCGTTCATCGCGTCTGCAATTTCGCTGACGTCTTTCCCCATACCTTTCGCCATTGCTTCAAGGTTTGCACCCTGATCAATCGTCAAGATTGGTGCAGATTTTGCATTTTTGTAGAACCCTTCACCGCCCGCGCCGCTGACTTTTTCCATGTCCTGAAGTGCGTTGTAACCGGCTTGTAAAAGCGAATCACAGTGGACTGTTCCATCTTTCGACCACAGGATCACACGATCAGGGTGAACTTCGAACGCGCGCGTCTGACCTTGCATGTCTTTTTTGACGTTCGCTTCATTGAAAGAAAACATCTTAGGTTCACCATAATTCGGCAACCTTAAATCATCATGCCATTCCGAAACAGTCAGCTGACCTTTCCAAGCCGGTATGACACCAGCAAGCCCGTCAAGACCACCGGGAACCGTGTCGACAGCTTCAGAGAACTGTTTGCTGTCAGCCAACCGTAGAATCAAACCACCGTAACCGCCAACCAACGAGCGCCGGTCAGCTTCAGAAACATTCTGCCAAAACATGATCTTTTCAAACCGCTTTCGAAGGTCAGCTTCAGTCTGTGTTTCTTTGGTGTCGGCGGTTTCAACGAACAAGGGCATGTCCTGCCACGTCTTTTCGATTGTCTTTTCAACAGCAGCTTTCCCCATGCCGTTGCGGCGATACATTGCATACAGGGTGTTAAATTCTAAATCTGTAGGCCAACCAAAATCAGCATAATAATTGTGTTTTGCGCCTTCAAAATAACCGGGGAAAAGTTCAGCGATTTTTCGGGTGGCATTTGCTAGGAAGGTTTTAGGGTTCATCTGTTCTTTTTCCTTAAAATCACACCAGCCATTTGAAGCGCGGCTTTGCATGGGAAATACACCATCATGATCGCATCCGCAAGGTTTGGCGATTTCGCACCGTCAGGCTGTTTGTCAACCATCGTTTTACCCGTGCCGCTGGTTTTCTGGTGTGGCTGCGTCAATTCTTCTTCGATCTGCAAAAGGTTCGCCAAGTGTCGCGGTAAGCTGATCAACATTTCAGCGTCATAGGGTAAACCCTTACGCGCCTTGTACGCATTTTCAAAGCGTTTTCGAAGCGCGAACCATCCTTGCGCTTTTAGGTTCATGTACTGGTTTTTATTTAACGGGCTGTGATCCTGACTTTCTTCAATCTTTTTGTCAGGGTCAAGGACGGTCGCACCACCCGACCAAGGGTAAAATTCCATCCCTGCAGGTTGTTCACCCTGTCGGCCTAACCGCGCCCATTCAGCAAGAACGCCTTCACCCACACCCACACTGTCATAATAGATTTCTAAAATGTTTTTAGTCGAACCTAACAGGATGGTTTTCGTTGTAGTTTCTGACGTGTCGAGGCCATTCCAAACTTCAACACTTTGCAGTTCAATCCCCTTGCGGTGCGCAAACGCATTTTCATCACCACCGTCGTCAGCGCCCGCAACGTCAAGAGCACCGTAATCCTGCCCCGTGACGTCTATCCCTAAATCATCGGCAAGCCCTATCGCAGCCCTGACCCATAGCGTAGGGATAACGACCTTAGAACCTACATCTTCATAATCACCCAACCACGTGTGCGGAAACCCTTCAGGATTGATCACAAGGTCGGTTTCAGCTTCTTTCAGCAGCGTGACAGGGCAGAACGGATTCTGGTCATAGTTGACTTGCACGACGATTGAATCGGCGCGCAAACCTTTGTTACCGCGCAATAGCTTTTCGACAGGGTCACCACGTCTGCGTGGGTTCCAACTGAACCAAATCTGTGAACCTTCCTCACGAATGGTTGGGCGCAAGAGGTCCATTGAACGCTGTGAAAGGCTTTGGGCTTCCTCTACCCAAGCGATTTTCATGCCTTCAAGTGACTTCACAGAATCCGCTGTGTGATCCTGCATGCCCTGAAAGATACACACACCGGTTCCACCGATCCGTTCAATGTGCGTTTTCAGAACCCTGAACAAGTGCTGAACACCAAATTCAATGATCTTTGATTCGATCACCTTCTTTGCAGAACGTGCCAATGATTTCTGAATTTCACGAATGCAGACAACCGAACAGTCAGGGTCAGCAATCATTTCTTCAACCACCATTCCGGCCATTTCTTGCGACTTACCCCCGCCACGCCCGCCATGCGCGCCACGATAGCGAACGATTTCACCGGCTGTGGTTTCAGTGGCGTGAAGTGGGATTGCCCAACGCGGTGTCGGAATGATCAGTTCGAGAGGTGCGAACGATTCTTCGAAGTCGTCAAGTTCTAGCCCGAAAAGTTCAGCAAATGCTTCAGGGTCTACCGTAAAATTTTGATCATGCAACATTGGGTTTCGCGTCAACGATCTGACGTGTGATGACAGCAGGTGTCATCGTCCCTGAAGGGCTTTCAATGTTCACAGATTGAATAGGCGTCCCCAAACCACGGTCTTCAGTGTCTTTCAACAACTTCAGAACGTTTGCATTGATCATCAGTTTTGCGGCGTTCACTGTTTTCACACGGCCAGGGTTGTTTTCCATCACAGCGGCAAGTTCAGCTTCATCAGCTTCGTTAAGTTCGTTTTCGAGTGCTTCAAGCATCCGACCACGCAAACGGGTGGCAGTTAAAGCATTTGCATATTCTTGTGTTTTCTGTGCTGAAGTTTTGCCTTGCGGGTTACGGTTTTCACCCTTTTTGAACCGCGTGGCGTGGTTGTTCGGGTTTTTGCAAGCTGGCATGATTTCGCGCCTCACTGTGTTAAAGGGTTTCAGGTGACATCATTACATAAAAAAACGGGACACTGTAAAGCATCCCGTTCAATTAAGTTCCGTGAATGTAGTTTATGCGCCGCGCATGGCGTAACGATCCACGGTTCGGTGTGTGACGCTGTCAATGAACGCTTCAATCTTTGGT
>TARA_R110000851_G_scaffold115708_1_pt1 | contig 21471 bp, 17 predicted proteins | sample TARA_R110000851 | Tara Oceans TARA_R110000851 (sample SAMEA4397627) | marine metagenome | biome: Polar Biome; feature: [DCM] deep chlorophyll maximum layer (ENVO:01000326); material: water (ENVO:00002006), including particulate matter (ENVO:01000060) such as... | depth 17 m
TCCCACTTCCCACTTCCCACTTCCCACTTCCCACTTCCCACTTCCTACTGCCAACTGAGAACTACCAAGCATACAACAAAGCCCCCCTTTAATAAAAAAGCGTCCAATAGCATAAAATTAAAGGCTTAACACATTCTTTATAAACAAATAGAGTATGGATTTTACAAACAAACAATTTGTGTATTTAAACCATCCGTTTCAATTTTAACTACTAACCACTCATTGACTCATAACTCACCACTCACTGAATCCTAAACCTGTCAGGTCGAGTGAATTTGAAGATGCACCAGCAAGCTTCAAATTTGTATCGAGACCCACAACTGAAAACTCTACTAATTCTGTAGGAAAATACGGATTATTTTGCTAATGTACTTATTTCTCTTTCAGGGTATTGGAGTGTGTTTATTGATTTGTCTTGTTTGTTGCTATAATGACGATAAAAGTCGATTTTAATTGTTAAAATGATAATTTTAACGCCCTAATCTTGTTGTTTTCTTAATTATTACATAATTTTATCTCAGGTTAACTTAACAAATTATTCATTAATACAAACTAGTAACTATGAGAACAATTAAAATGGGACTTATGGGCATACTTGCCCTGAGTCTGGTATTCGTGTCCTGTTCAAAGGATGAAAACGAAACCCCGACAACAGACAATGCAGATTTAATAGCTGACGTTTCACAAAAGAAAATCCCCAAAAAAGTGAAAGACGCAGTTATTAAACTAGATTTAAACAGTGACTATATAAAGTATGATACGTTTCATTTCCCCGATGGAACTACCGAAGAACGTCTATACATTGAAAAAGACTTAGTTCTTACTGAAGACCAACTTTTTGCTATGGCCGATGCCGCAGAGGAAGGTGATGGCCGACAATACAGCACCGATAATTTGGTGAGCCAAGGGCGTACTATTTCTATTATTGGGTTTACCGGTGGTAGTCAAGCGCTTTCTAGTAAGGAGCAAACCGCTTTACAATATGCTGTTAACAATTATAATAACTTAAGTGGCGTTTCCATAAGTTTTGATTTATCTTTTGGAACCAATTACCAAGATAAGGATATGGTAGTGTATAATAATACCGTTAACAATCCTAGTGGTGCTGGAGGAAGTGCTGGTTTTCCAAGTAATGGATACCCTTATAAGTTTGTGCAAATTTACGGACTTTCAGGATATAGTACTAACGTGAACGAACACGTAATTACACATGAGATAGGACACTCTGTTGGTTTCCGCCACACCGATTGGTTTAGTCGTCAAAGTTGTGGACAAAACTCAAATGAAGGTGATGGTGGTGTAGGTGCCAACCATATTGATGGTACACCTACTGGTTATGATCCTACATCGATAATGTTGGCCTGCTTCAGTTCCAGCGAAGATGGGGAGTTTAATAACAACGATATAACTGCCTTACAAGAGTTATACTAACTAACTTATTTGACTTAGTCTTTAATAGCCTGCCGTTACGGTAGGCTATTATTTTTTTGATATCAATTTCCAGGCTTTTTTTATACCGATTATAATAAACAGAACCACAAATCCAACTACAAGGCCTACCACGAACTCACCCAATATAGAAGGAAAGCTTTCAACCAAATGATGTACAAATTCGACATTGTGAACAAAAAGTCCGCCAGATACCAAGAGCAGTGCAATAGTTCCAATTATGCTAAGACCTTTAATTATTTTAGGTAGAGCTGCAACTAAAAACCGGCCAATTTTATCGGAAAAACTATCGTCCCTTTCATTTAAGTCAATCAATTTAAGTCCAAACTCATCCATACGTACCAATAGAGCGACAATACCATAGACTCCAACTGTGGCGATTAAAGCAATAATTGAAACAACAATAATTTGCATAGTAAGTGTCTCTTGGGCGACTGTACCCAAAGCTATAATCACAATTTCAATAGAGAGAATAAAATCGGTTAAGATAGCCGATTTAACCCGTTCTTTTTCTAGGCTCATCAACTCTTCTTTTGAAAGGTCTTGCAAAGCCTCTTCTTCGTCGCCGTGGGCATGCGGGACCAAAAACTCATATATTTTCTCAGCACCTTCATACGCAAGATAAAGCCCGCCAATTAAAAGAATAACCGTGATGGCTATTGGTAAAAAAGCACTTAATAAAAAGGCAATGGGAAGTATAATCAGCTTGTTTAAAAAAGACCCTTTTGTAATGGACCAGAGGACAGGCAATTCTCTTGAGGACATAAACCCCGAGGCTTTTTCAGCATTTACGGCTAAATCATCTCCTAAAATACCCGCCGTTTTTTTAGCTGCTACTTTACTCATAACAGAAACGTCGTCCATAAGAGCGGCAATATCATCGAGAAGAGCAAAAAATCCTGAAGCCATAGGGTACGTTATTTTTAAATAGAGTATTGGTTCTTATAGGTTTTAAAGATGCAAAAATCAATAGAAATTTTTAAATGAGGCACTTCCATTTGCAAAAGTTTATAAAATATCTTCAAAACAGTAGCTATAAGTGTACTGTAGTTGCTTCTGAATTATTGAATAGAATCAATCACACTACCGCAAGTCATCATCGCTTCTCCAAAATAAGGATTTCTAATTTCTTGTTTATTACTAAGCCAGGAAGCGCCTTTATTGGTGTTTGCCATCGGGCATTTTTGAATAAAAATAATTTCAGAAATTCCTTTTACATTTTTCAATAATGGAATCATAGTTTCATTGAGTCTTACAAAGTGGCTGCGCTGGTTTTCCAGATCGTTGCTTTCTGAAATGATGCCTAATAATTGATTAGTCTTTTTTACGTGACTTTGTTCCATTGTTCCCAAATCTGTTAAGACAATCTTTCCCAGTTTAGCTTTCAATTCGGTAGCAAACTGTGAAACCTTTAGAGCATTGCTGTTCACAAAAGCATCTTTCATACTAAAATAATCAGGTAGCATGTTTTTTAATTTCTTTTGAAACGATTCTGAAAGCTCCATCACCTTCATTGTTTCATCCTCCATTTCGATTTCAGTTTCAACTTTATTCCGGTTCATCATTGATTTTTTTCCTTGTAGTTGGGCAGCAGCATCGACGGTAAAGGTACCGTTGGTGACGATTTCATCTCCTGAAACTAATCCATCGGTAATAATGTAAGTGTCTCCAGATTTAGCTCCTAAAGTGACTTCGCGCATTTGGAATGTAGGAGGATTGGTTCCAGTTTTTATATAAATTAAGGAACGTTCGCCAGTCCACAATACTGCGCTGGAAGGAACGGTTACTTGTAACGAACCAGAAGGATCTACACCCTTAATTTTACCCGAAACAAACATACCAGGCTTAAAATAACCTTCGGAATTGTTTAATGTAGCCCTTACGGAAACGGTTCTGGTTTGTGTATTCAATAGTGGGTCTACAAACGAAAGCTTTGCTGTAAACTCTTTATTGGGATAGGCATTGGTGGTAATCGTTATTGGTTGATCCTTGTCTATTTGAGAAATCTGCCCTTCATACACATCAAAAGAAGCCCACACTGTATTGAGATTACTGACTCTAAATATAGGTTTACCATCCATAATATGAGCTCCTTCTTTTACTAATAATTCTGTAACAACTCCGCTAACATGCGAATAAATAGTGAAGTAAGTCTGTACCTCGCCAGTACGTTCTATTTTATCCAATTGTGGGCCGTGTATTTTCCAATTGTGTAGTTTTTTACGGACGGCTTCATACAATTTGGGTTGTGATTCTTTTAGTCTGTATGCAGTAATCAATTCTTGTTGTGCGCTTACCAATTCTGGAGAATAGATTGTTGCGACAGCTTGTCCTTTTTTTACGGTTTCACCTACTGTATTAACGTACAACCGTTCTATTCTTCCATTAAAATGAGCCGGTTGAATAGCGGTTGCCTCTTCGTTTTCCATTATTTTTCCGGAAAGGGTTAGCATGTCATCTTCTGCAGTGTCAGCACTGCCCACAACTGTTGTTTGTATATTGGCCAAAGCCATGGCGTTTTTGGTCATGGTAAATTGATCGGCAGCCAATCCGTCTGCGGTGGTTTCGGCAGGGATTAGGTCCATCCCGCAAATGGGACAGTCTCCGGGTTCTGGTTGCATAATTTGCGGATGCATAGAGCAGGTCCATTGTTGGGATTCTTCTGAATGATTGTGATTTTCTTTTGTGACTGAAGTATCATCATCTGAAGTATTTCCGAAGAAAACAAAACCCAATAGCAACCCTACTAAGAGCAAACCGAAATATATGATGTATTTTTTCATAATCTTTATTTTATAAAATGTTAATCAATGGATGTGTTTCGTAACCGCAATGAATTCGCAATCACCGAAACCGAACTAAAACTCATCGCCAATGCTGCAATCATGGGCGATAGTAATAATCCAAATACTGGGAACAACACGCCTGCTGCAATGGGAATACCCAAAGTGTTGTATATTAAAGCAAAGAACAAATTCTGTTTGATGTTCTTCATAACGGCATCACTTAGGTTTCGTGCTTTTACAATGCCGTTTAGGTCGCCTTTTACCAGGGTGATTTCGGCACTTTCTATAGCGACATCGGTGCCAGTTCCCATAGCAATCCCGACATCACTTTTGGCAAGGGCAGGTGCATCGTTTATGCCATCGCCGGCCATAGCTACTTTTTTACCTTCGTTTTGTAAACGGGTTACTTCATCTAGTTTGTCTTTTGGAAGCATGCCAGCCTTAAAATCGGCCAATTGCAATTCGCTGGCCACTGCTTGGGCGGTGTCATGATTATCGCCGGTAAGCATAATCACATCGATTCCCTTTTTTTGAAGCGTCTGAATCGCCTTTTTACTAGTCTTTTTTATTTTGTCACCAATTACCACATAGCCAACTGCTTCACCATCGACCGCCAGATAGGATACGGTTTTTCCTTTCTTTTGAAACGATTGAGCTGTTTTTTTCATGGCTTCGGAAAGGGTAGCATTGGCCGCTTCCATCATCTTTTCATTTCCTAAAGTGGTCTTTTTCCCGTTTACGATGCCTTCCACGCCTTTACCGGTAATGGAATTGAAGTTTTCAGCTTTTAGAAAGTCAATCTCTTTTTCTTTTCCGTAGGTAACAGTTGCTTCGGCTAACGGATGTTCACTTAAGTTGTTTAAAGAAACAATGTATTGCAATACTTCTTCTTTTGAAAGAGAACCTGTCTCAGCCTTTCCAATTTCTGAAACAGTGGGTTTTCCTTCAGTAATAGTACCCGTTTTATCAATAATTAGGGTGTTGATCTTATCCATTTTCTCAAGTGCTTCGGCATTCTTGATAAGCACTCCGTTTTGTGCCCCTTTTCCAACGCCTACCATAACGGACATAGGTGTTGCCAATCCGAGTGCACAAGGGCAAGCGATAATTAGCACGGCGATGGCATTTACTAGGGCATACACATAAGCAGGATCGGGACCCCAAATGGTCCAAAGAATAAAAGTGAGTACGGAAACCAATACTACAATCGGTACAAAATAACCAGAAAAGGTATCAGCCAGCTTTTGAATGGGTGCTCGGCTACGACTAGCATCGTTTACCATCTTAATAATTTGAGATAGGAGCGTATCAGCCCCCACCTTTTCAGCTTTCATTAAAAAGGATTGTGTCCCATTAATAGTCCCACTGCTTACTGTATCGCCACTTTGTTTATCAACCGGTATAGGTTCTCCAGTAATCATGGATTCATCAACTGAGGTGTTTCCTTCCGTAATGCTTCCGTCTACTGGGATTTTGTCGCCCGGTTTTACTCTTAGAATATCACCAGTCTGTATTTGTTCTATGGTTATTTCTTCCTCTTGACCATCTACGATACGAATGGCTTTGTTGGGAGCGAGTTTTAATAATTCTTTTACTGCGCTGTTGGTTTTACTGTGGGCACGAGCTTCCAGTACTTGCCCCATTAAAACTAAGGTTAAAATAACAGTTGCTGCCTCAAAATACACATGCACGGTGCCTGATTCGGTTTTAAACTGAGCAGGGAAAAAATCGGGAACTAACATTCCGAAGACACTAAAAATCCAAGCTACCCCAGCGCCAATACCAATTAAGGTAAACATATTTAGATTCCACGTTTTAATACTTCGGTAGGCGCGTTCAAAGAACATCCAAGTAGCATAGAAAACCACAGGGAGCGAAAGGCCAAATTGAATCCAGTTCCAATATTTTTGGTTTAAGATATCGTAAAGAGGATTGTTAGGAATCATTTCAGACATCGCAATTAGAAAGATGGGCAGTGTAAAGCCCAACGCTAGCCAGAATTTTTTAATGAGTTTGTTGTATGTTTTTTCTTCTGCCGAAAGATCCGGTTGTTTTGGAACTAAATCCATTCCGCAAATAGGGCAGGGACCAGCTTCGTTTTTAATTACTTCTGGGTGCATGGGACACGTCCATTCTTCCGAAGAAGTAGGTGTTGTGTTTATCTCGGCCACCAAATCCATCCCACAAACAGGGCAATCTCCCGGCTTGTCGTAGGTTTTGTCGCCTTCACAATGCATAGGGCAATAAAACTTAGTTCCTTTAGCTACTGAAGTCGTTTCCTTAGTATTTCTAGTCTTATTTCCATTTTCTTTCGGCTTTTCTCCTTCTGGATGTATACTATACGATCCACCATCATCCTCTAATGCTTTTTGAAAAGCTGTAATAGGAATGTGGTTTTCCATTGTAATAACAGCTTCTTCCTTTTCTAAGTCTACTTGAGCTTGGCTCACCCCGAAAACCTTAGACAAGGTTTGTTCAACGTGTGACCGACATCCGTTACACGTCATTCCGTGTATGTGATAGGTGTGTTTCATATTATTGAATAAAGAATTTAACAAGCAAACCGCCAGCTAACCAAAGGTAGCAGATGAAGGCTGCATATTTTAAAATGTTTTCCAGCAATTGACTTTTGGGTGCCATTTCGCTCATGTTATGATCCACATCCTTTTTCTTGAAAAAGCCCAAATAAATAAGATATCCTGAAATAAGTAGAAAAATAATATTTAAAAAGAAGGTATAATCTATTTTGAAATACTCACTATCTTGAATTTTTACTTGGGAAGGATCCGGTAAAATATTGAACAAGTCAAAGCTATAATGCAAAGCAAGCGAAGTACCTATTAAAGCAGTGAAAAGAAGAAATACTATAAAAAGTGACATTTTCCAGCCATAGTATTTTGCATTGATGCGCAAAACTGGAAACACTACTAAATCACTAAAAATAAAGGCCATTACTCCTGCAAAGCTTACACCCTTGCCAAACAGCAACGCAGCTAACGGAATATTACCCATAGATCCAATGAAAGTTAAAAATGCAGCAACAGGCCCTATAATAATATGTTCTAGGATTTCTAAAAAGGTAAAGTCTGTATTGCCTTGGCCACTATTTATAAAAAGTGTCTGAAAAAATGAATCGGGTACAAAAGCTGCGACAATACCAGCAATAGTAAAGCCTACTGTGACATCCTTCCACACCATCTGCCATTCCATTTTGTATTTTTTAGCTACCCTTGCCCAACTGCTTTCTTTTTGAATTTGTTTTTTCCAATCCTTAGAATCGTCGATTTGATCGTCATCTTCATTTTCAAGATTCTTTCTTGCTTTTTTAATTAATTTTTTAGGATTTATAACACGGATTAGGATCCAACAAATCAAGATTAGCAAAATGCCTCCTACATATTCGCCAACGACAAATTGCCACCCTAAGAAGATGGAAATAATGATTCCTAACTCAATAACCAAATTGGTAGACGCCAGTAAAAAAGCAATAGAGGAAATGAAACTAGCTCCCTTTTTGAAAATACTTTTTGTTGAAGCCAAGGCTGCAAAACTGCATGAACTGCTAATAAAACCAAAGAAGGTGCCTAGCAATAAACCTTTACTTTCTTTTTCACCCATAGCTTTTTGCATGCCTTTTTCGGTCACAAAAATTTGTATCATACTGCTAATAATATACCCTAAGATAAATGCCCAAAGTGCCATCCAGAAGAATCCGGTGGTCGTATAGGCTGCCTCGCCCCATTGTTTTAGAAAATTATTCATAGTTGCTTATTTATTTTAATAACTTAATGGTATGATTTATAGGTGATTTTTAAATGTTAGCGCTTCTTTTTTCTTTCTTAGAAAGCTTTGCCTCTGCATGGAATTAATAAAATTATCAAATAGATGCTTCTCCTTTTTTCAAGGACCTTACAAAGGTAATTTTGATTGTCAGTGGTTTGTTCCATAATTATGGTTATTATCTATACAATTTGGTCTAAAGGATTTCGAAAATTTTGATCCATAGCTTTGTATTGCGTTAGACTCATTCCTGTTTCATTTTTAAACTGAGAACTTAGGTGGTTTACGTTACTGTAATCCAATAATTGACTTATTTGCGTGAAATTTAATTCTCCAACCTGAATCAACTCTTTTACCTTTTCTATTTTAACTTTGATGAAATACTTTTCAATGGTTATTTTTTCGGTGTACGAAAAAAGCTTACTTATTTTTGAGTATTCTAGATGTAATTTTTTTGATAAATACTCAGATAATTTTTCTTTTAGTTGAAGGGGTAGTTCTTTAAAAAGCGATAGGATTGTTACTTTTACTTTTTCAACTACTTGTTCATTTATTTTGGTTAGTAATGAAAACCCATTTTTGGTTAAAACACTATTGACCTTGTCGTTTATAGTTTCATCTTTCTCTACTTGTAGGGTTACTTTTCCCAACTCTACTTGAATTACATCAAATTGAGCGGCTTCCAACTCATCACGAACGACCTTAATACACCGATTACAAACCATATTTTTTATATAAAAATCCTTTTCCATCTTAGTTGGTTAAATAGTTAATGTTTGCGGACTGTACGTAATATTCTTTAATAGCTTCAATGCTGTTGATTCCAAATTTTAACTGCAACTCTTGAATGTCCAAAACGTCATTAAAATCAATAGTGCCAGTTTCATAGTTTTTAATCAAGATTTCTTCTGCATCTTTTGCTTGCTGTAAGTTTTTTTGTTGTGTGTTATAGGTTATTCGTGCTGTTTCCAACCTACTTTGCGTGGCTTTCAAGGCATTTTCGAGTTTGTTTTTTTGCTCTTCTTTCTGTGCTGTGATTTCCTGTTGTTTCAGCTTATTTTGTTTTGAAATGGATTTGTACTTTGAATTAAAGATGGGGATAGATACCGAAACCATAGGCATGACAATATCTTTTCCGTTATCGGTAAAATTCATATCGGGCCGCTCGGCAACCGGAATATAATCCAAACCTACTCCTAGATTAGGCTGTAACTCTTTTTGATTCAGTTCTTCAGAAAAAGCGACAGACTCATATAATTTATCATATTGTAATAATTCAGGATGAAGGTTTAGGTTTTTCACTTCCGAAGTTATTTTTTTTGAAGGAAGAAACAACGAATCTACCACAGTAACCGAAGCCTCTTTATTTTTGTTTAAAAGCGTATTGAACGCACTTTGTTTTGCTATAAAATCTTGTCGCAACACTTCTTTTTTCTGAAGCAATTCGTTTTGTCTTATTTGTAATTTTAAAACATCTACCGCTGAAGCATTGGCAACTTCAACCGAAGTTAGCGCCAATTCTTTATAGGTTTTTAAAAGCTCAATGTTTTCATCTAAAATGTTTTGCTTTGCTTGTAAGGCGTATAACTGATAATACGTTTCAGAAACCGATAAAGCCAACTTACGTTTTGAAATAGCAAGTTTTACATAATCAGCTTCGGCCATCGAAGTAGCATATTCCTCTCGTGCTGAAAATGTACCAAACCACGGAATCATCTGCTTAACCGAAAACCGTGCCTTTTGTGCTCCGGTACGGGTTTCGGGCTCACTAATAAAATATCCGGCACTCACTTCAGTATTCGGAAGTGTGTTGCTTTCATTTACTTTTTCTTCTGAAATGTTATACCGCAATTCCACTGCCTGAATATCAGGATTGTTTTGCTGTGCTTCTTGAATATAGCTTTCCAAGTCTTGCCCACTGCTTACTTGACTCAGAAAACAAGCAACGAGAATCAGGACAAACCTATTTGTCATATTAATTTTTATTGTTTTCATTTTAATTCGTTTTTAGGTCTTGATTCATTATTCTCAATCCTTTGCTTCTTAGAAAGAACTGTTTCCGCACGCCAACTATACAATACTGGAACTACAAATAGGGTGATTAATGCAATAAGCATCCCACCAAAACTAGGAATCGCCATCGGGATCATAATATCGCTTCCGCGACCTGTTGCTGTTAAAATAGGTAACAAGGCGAGAATTGTTGTAGCCGTCGTCATTAAACAAGGACGAATTCGTTTCTGTCCAGATTCAATTACAGCGTTTCGTATTTGTTGTTTAGTGGTAGGAACATTTCTTTTAAATGTTTGGGTAAGGTAGGTGGCCATCACTACACCATCATCGGTTGCAATACCGAACAATGCAATAAAACCAACCCATACAGCTACGCTTAAATTTATTGGGTGCATTTGAAAAAGATCTCGCAGATTTTCTCCGAAAAACCCAAAATTTAAAAACCATTCTTGTCCGTACAGCCAAATCATTATAAACCCACCGGCGAAAGCAACAGCTATTCCGCTAAACACCATAAAAGAAGTAGCTGCCGATTTAAATTGAAAATACAGGATTAAAAAAATAATCAATAACGCTAATGGAACAACTACAGAAAGTGTTTTCTCAGCTCGAACTTGATTTTCATACGTTCCCGTAAATTGATAATTAATCCCTTTTGGAACGGTTAATTCGCCTGAATCTATTTTGTCTTGAATCGCTTGTTGTGCTTTTTCCACCACATTCACTTCAGCAAAACCATCCAGCTTATCGAAAAGCACATAGCCCACTAAAAAGGTGTCTTCACTTTTTATCACCTGCGGTCCTTGCTCGTAGCGAATATCAACCAATTCCCCTAACGGAACAGGACTTCCACCTTCAACCGGAACATAGATGTTTTTTAAATCGGTTGGATTTTCCCGTAACTCCCTTGGATACCGAACACGAACCGAATAGCGTTCCCTGCCTTCTACAGTTTGCGTTAACGGCATACCGCCAATGGCTACTTGTAAGGTTTGCTGTACGGTTTCAATGGAAATACCGTACCTGCCTAACTTATTTCTGTCAATATCTAATAGCAAATAAGGTTTACCCACAATGCGGTCGGCAAAAACAGTTTGTTCTTTTACACCTTCCACTTGCTTTAAAATAGTTTCCAGCTGCATGCCAAAGGCTTCAATTTGTTTTAAATCTTGGCCTTTAACCTTAATACCCATAGGTGCTCGCATCCCAGTTTGTAACATGACCAAACGGGTTTCTATAGGCTGTAATTTTGGGGCTGAGGTAACACCCGGTAATTTGGTGACTTTTACAATTTCATTCCAAATATCGTCTGGCGATTGAATTTCAGGACGCCAATTTCGGAAGTATTCGCCGTCTTCATCTGGAATTAATTGTTCTCTTGTTACATCAATTGCAGTCGAGGTGTTGTATTTGCTCGTTTCAGTGTCCTCAACTGCGCTCGAACTAACATTTGTATTGACATTTTCAATCAGACTACCATTTTTCAGTACAAAAAAGCCATCGTCATTTATTTTGAAACGTTGGGGGCTTCCAGCTTCATTCAGCATGTATTCCGATTTGTATTGAATGATGTTTTCATACATGGAAAGTGGCGCAGGGTCGAGGGCTGACTCGGTGCGGCCAGCTTTGCCGACTACGGTTTCAACTTCAGGAATACTGGCAACGGCCATATCTAATTGTTGTAACACCCGTTTGTTTTCTTCTACACCCGCATGGGGTAGGGAAGTGGGCATCAATAGGAAGGAACCTTCATTTAGCGATGGCATAAACTCTTTTCCGGTGTTTTTCATAATTAAAAACCCTAGAATAACGATAACGGCAGGGACGGATAAGAACATTGCTTTGTTTTGTAGGCACCAATTTAAAATTCGGGTGTAGTACCGCATAAAAATCCAGAATACAGCCAGCAGTCCAAAACAGATAAGGCTTACAAATAATAAATTCATAATCAGGCTACGGTCAAATCCTAATGGGCGCCAATATTCAGCTAATAGAAAGACGATCGCTATAGCTGAAATAATAATGTTAATCGTATTGATTCGCTGTTCTCGCAGTACTAATTTTTCAGAAAAACGAGCTGCAACTTTTGGGTTTTTTAAGAAACCAGTTGCTCCAAAAGCGATAAGGATAAGTCCTAACCAATACCCATAAGCAATGGCTACGATTCCGATAAGTAATAATATAGAATGCAAAATATGGCCGAAAACAGACTGTATGTTTTTCTTTCTGAAAAGAAACGCAGCAAATGGTGGAATTAAGAACAGAGCTACAATAATAGAAGCCGTAAGCGCCATGGTCTTCGTAAAAGCCAATGGACGGAACAGCTTCCCTTCGGCACCGACCATTGTAAATACTGGTATAAAACTGATAATAGTTGTTAATACAGCGGTAAGAATGGCTCCGGAAACTTCAGAAGTTGCATTGTACACTACATTGTTTATAGGAAGTTTGTTTTTGTTTTCTTCTAGGTGCCTAATAATATTTTCTGAAAGAATCACCCCAACATCGACCATCGTACCAATAGCAATGGCAATACCCGAAAGTGCAACAATGTTTGCATCTACATTGAATATTTTCATGGCGATAAAAACCATCAATACAGCAACGGGTAATAATCCTGAAATAAGAATGGACGCTCGAAGATTAAAAACCATAATTACGATAACCAAAATGGTTATTAGGATTTCTAAGGTCAAAGCTTCGTTTAAGGTGCCAAGGGTTTCTTGAATTAATTCGGTTCGATCATAGAAAGGGACAATAGTAAGTTGTGATGTACGACCATCGGAAAATGTTTTGGAAGGAAGCCCGGCACTGAGTTCGTTTATTTTGTCTTTCACATTGTTAATCACTTCCATTGGGTTGGCGCCATAACGAGCAACAACCACTCCGCCAACAACCTCGGCACCTTCTTTGTCCAAAATCCCTCGACGGGTTTCGGGACCTAAACTAACTTTTGCAATCTCATTGATGCGAATAGAAGTAAAATCTTTGGAAGTAATGACCGCATTTTCAATATCATCAATCGATTGAATATAGCCCAAGCCTCGCACCAGGTATTCGGCTTTATTAATTTCTAATGTTTGTGCCCCAATATCTTGGTTGGTTTGTTTTACAGCTGATACTACTTGGTCTAAACTAATGTTGTATTGGCGCATTAATTCAGGGTTTACGTCAATTTGATATTCTTGAACGTAACCACCGATGGAAGCTACTTCAGAAACACCGCTGGCAGAGGAAAGTGCATATTTTACATAGTAATCTTGAATGCTTCGTAGTTCGTGTAAATCCCAACCGCCAGTAACATTGCCATCTTTATCGCGACCTTCTAAAGTGTACCAGAAAATTTGTCCTAATCCGGTTGCATCGGGACCTAATGAAGGGTTAACTCCTTCAGGAAGTAACCCGGAAGGGAGAGAGTTTAATTTTTCAAGAATCCGACTTCGGCTCCAGTAAAATTCTACATCTTCTTCAAAAATGATATAGATACTCGAAATGCCAAACATAGACGAGCTACGGATGGTTTTTACCCCAGAAATACCAAGTAACGAAGTAGTTAATGGATACGTTATTTGATCTTCAATATCCTGTGGCGATCGTCCTTGCCATTTAGTAAAGACAATCTGTTGATTTTCACCAATATCTGGAATGGCATCAACAGCCACTGGGTCTGTTGGTAAGATACCAGTATCCCAATTAAAAGGAGCGGTAACAATACCCCAACCGACAAATAAAACGAGTAATAAAACTGCTACTAGTTTGTTTTCTATTAAAAATTTGATGCTTTTATTCAGCATAAAGTTTGATAATTAAACAGTTAAACAAGCTTGTGACAAGGTCACAAACAAAAGGGTTTGCTCTTTAGGTAGTTTGCTAAAGAGTAAAATGAGTACTGTCTAAAATATCAAATAAGAAACGTCTGGTGTAAAAGGGAAATCTCTTCTATGAGATAGGGTGGGGAGTAATCTTTAAAAGAATCGTTACTTTCTTCAACGGTCTCAAAAAGGTCTATGTAAGAATAAACAAAAGTAGTTATGAAGGTTTGCTGCTCTAGAGAGAGGTTTTCAAATGAAAGCTTTAAGTTATCTTCTCCCTCTACAATTAATTGCTTGTCTTTACAACAAGAGTCTTTAGTGATATTGGAGTCACAACTTTCTGGAGAAGTTTGAATCTCCATACCACAAGTCTTAACGTGCTGTGTAAAACTATAATCAACTAGCATTTCTCCACAATAGTGCATGTTTACAGTGAATGACATCGTAGTGAAGAGCACTAAAAATGCCAAGGAAACTGCACCTAATTTGTGGATAAATTGTTTCATATTAAATACAAAGGTACTAATTTTTGAAATAGCAAGTGAGGAATAGAAAATTGAAGCTTTTTTTGAGCAAGCTCAATTTTCCTTTAAAAAACAAAACCACGCTCTTAGGAGCGTGGTTTATTTAATGTTGTGACCTTGCCAGGATTATGTCCTCTCGAGTTGTAACTACTACAGTATTACCGTAAAGCCACGCAATGAGTAGTATTCTTATGTGTTAAAGGAAGTGTTGAGTTTTTCAACTGACCGATTAACTACCATTTTTAATGAACTTGCTTAAAGTAATTTGACACCTTCAAGACTGAATAAAAATACAATTTTCCTATAATTAAAACTATTTAAACTGATATAAATAATTTTTAAGACTTCCCTTTTGCTTTAGTTTTCTTATCTTAACTGCTTTATAAGCTACCTATTAGAACCCTTTCTTCCCTATCCCGTTTCCTCTTTTTGACAGCAAAAGAAGAATATTTTGGAGTTGACCGGACTGCATAACCGGTCGCTTACTCCCTTTTATAAGTCCTCTTCAATCCAAAATATTCTAATGCATCTCAGCAACAAAAAAAGGTACCGTGACGGCGCTACGGGAAGTAAATCTAAAAATCTCAAATTATGAAAACAGCTAATAGTATTCCAACAGAAAAAAACTTAAAACAAAAAAAGGCACACGCTCAAGATACAATAAGTAAATCTAATTTTCCAGAAGGTGCTTTTGAGTCAGATAATGAAAAAATTACCTTGAGCCATATCAATGAAATTACACTTTCTTACAGTGGTAATCTTCAGTCCAATATTCTACTTTCCATTACTTCCTCACAAAGTGCTGCGGAGTTGGCTTATTCCCATTGGAACCAAAATACCATTGCCCTCTATGAGTCTTTTAAAATAATATTGCTTAACAACAGTAATAAGGTAAAGGGTATTTATGAAGTTTCTAAAGGAGGCATTACTGGAACATTAGTAGATATCCGTATTGTATTTGCTGTACTGCTGAAAAGTTTAGCCACAGCAGTTATCCTTTTGCATAACCATCCCAGTGGCACGTTAAAACCCAGTGAAGCGGATAAACGCCTCACTCAAAAAATAAAAACAGCCGCAGAAATATTTGACATTAAACTCTTAGATCACCTTATCTTAGTTCCCGATGGACAATACTACAGTTTTGTAGATAGCGGTATATTATAATTTCAATTCGTTAGTTTAAAAAAAAATAAAGAAGTTTTGTTTTTTTTGTTTGAATCGTTTAAAAAAAGCGGTTGGCTTTTTTAGGTCAACTCGTTTGAAATTTTGGTCCGCGAGCGGACAAAAATGAGAAGCAAGAGGGTAACACGCGCTGCGATGTTACGTTTTTTAATACGTTAATTTTCAATTAATTAAAACTATGTGGTTTTTTACTTTTTCGTGAATTTGCGTCAAACGCCTTGAAAACCCCTGAAAATAGGCTCTTTTTTGCGACAAATTTCCGTGAAAACCAATTTTAAGGAAAAAGAAGACCTTCGGCGAACATATTCAAAAATCTGTCTGGAAAAGACGTTTTAAACAATAGCTTATTTTACATTATATATCTGAGCTCCCTTTAAAAAAAATAAGAGAGCCCACGCATTGTATGTGCTTTCTTTGGACACTTAGTGGGTGCCTCGGCTAGACCCCACCCTACGGGTGTACAAGCACCCTCGCTTCGCAAAATAGTCGTTATATAAGTACCTCGATGCCTGCCTTTTTAGCTTTGTATTGTATCTTTTCAAGCAGTCCGTAATACCCCCAATTGCGAAAGACAAACTCTTTGTCTTTGGCGATGCCCTCTTTTTCTTTTTGATCCAATAGCAGGAGCGTACCTGCCTGATGCTTTACACAAAAATCAATTAGCTCCCTACTGTATACGTGCATACGGTAGTTCACATAGTCACGTTCCTTTCGTTCAAACTTTTTTACGGCTTTGAGCTTACGTTTACGCCCTTTTCCAGGCTTGCTGTATTTAGCTCCGGACTGTGCACGTTTTCTAGCGGCCTGAATGGCAAGCCTTCGGTAGAGGAACTCCTCTTGGGTGCCAAAGGTTCTTCTATTGCTGCCCGCTTTTACCGTAATAGGGTACTCCAAAGAAAGGGATGCCTCTGCTATTACCTCTGGTTTTACGTTGTTGTTTTCTTTCTCAATCCCAAAGACAGCCAGCCAAAATACCTTGCCGTCTTTGAGCTGTAAGTGGGAAGTATAAATAGAGGTTGTTCCTTCCACTGCCTGTTCCAATATTTTTTTCTTGTCGGTAAAGTCTTTTCCCAGATGGGTTCGTAAGGGGATGCCAAAGAGCCTAAAACAGAATGCTTTTTTCTCAGGGATATAAGCGATTTTACTCACTCCCTCCATACTAAAGGGAAAGGGCATATCCCTTCGAAAGTTTTTTAAAGAGCGTTCCCCTTTCCAATACGCATCCCGTTCTTTTTTAAAAGTGGAATGCAGTGCCATATTGAGACAGGACAGGATGTTGGTGGGCATCTCTCCCTTAAAGCGATCTGACACCAAACGATAGGTGGTGTTTATACCAGAACGGTTCAATATCCCAAGCTCGTCTTTCTTTTGATCGGCTAGTTTGTGGCGTACCCCTTCAGAGAGGTACAGAAACTCTTTGATCATATCTTGTACATATAGGTGGGAGACAATAAGGTTGGCTGCCCGAAAACATCGGTTCTGCCACCCATAAAGCGTGTCAAGTGTCTCTTTCCGTTCTTCTTTTGTGGGAAGGTCGATCAGCAGTTGTATTTTACGGGTGAGTTTCATCGTTTCCATAATCAAGCGGATTGGTAGTGCTGAGTTTCTTGTTCTTGTAATAATCGGTAGGCTGCCATAAAGGATTGGTGTACCTCTTTTTGGGATAGCTGTAGCTCCGTGGCGATAGCAGTAAAGGAGTGTTTGGCTTCCAGTCGCAAGCGAAGCACCTCTCGTTGCTTTTCTGTCATCTCGCCCTGTAGCTTTATTGATGCATGTGTTTTGCCCGAGCCTTCCAAGGTATATCCATTGTCCACTATCTTCTTAATCTCTTCAATGGTTTTCTTTACTTTGTTGGCGGTCTCGGTGATGCCCGTGCCCATAGCAGTTGCAATGGCCTTGTAATGAAAACCGTGTTTCAGGCAGAGTTTCAAAAGATGTTGTTTCTCGGTATCAAGCAGGGGCAATATTTTTTTAATGCGCTCAAAGCGTTCTTGCTGATGTTGTTGCTGTTTGAGATCTTCTATATCGGACAAGGGATTGTACCCGGCCATATAGTCTTGATAGTTCTCATACTGATCTAAAGAGTGTACCATCCTTTGAAAGCGAGTCCTGGGCTTGGTATAATAGGAGATGCATTCGCGCCGCATCACAAAGCACAGGAAATAATACATATGGTCTGCGCTTTCTATCCGGTCACGGTGCGTCCATAGTTTAAGGAACGTGTCCTGCACGAGGGATTCAATGACGAAGCTATCCTTTAGCTGTTGCCATCCCACCCAGAAGATACGCCTTCGATAGGTTGCATAGATACTGGCAAGGGCAGTGGGATATCCCTTTTTTAAAAGCTTAAATTCATCTTTTGGCATAATAGGGTACTTTTATATTGCAAAGCTTCTTTAAAGAAGAACAAGAGCTTTGAATAGAGAAAAGAAGTGCCAAAATACAAAAGGGCGCAGGTCTCCACTTATGCTTTTGAGGTACTGGTATACCTTACGACAATAAGTAAGCCCACGCCCCGGGTCGTGAGCATTTACACTTATCATCTCGTCGTATAAAAATTACCAGTTTTCAAAAGCGAGATTCAAAGCGAATGCTTCTAATATGTTACTGCAAGAAGTTTCGCAAATATATGTTATTCAAACAAATATAGTAATTAATTTTAATTAACACATATATGTGTTGAAAAAATCAGTTTACTTCTGCAACTTTTAGGGAATGAAAGAAAAGGAACTTACTAACCTACTGATTAAAATAGGTGCAAAAGTAAAATTAGAAAGATCAAAAAAGAATCTCTCTCAATTTGAATTGGGGTTAGAAATCGGGAAGTCAGCAAATCAAATAGGAAGGATTGAAAGAGCAGAAACAAATCCTACTGTTGAAACGCTTTTAGATTTAGCTAATTTCTTTAGAATAGATTTAAAAGATTTAATTGAATAATATAATCCTCAATTCTTTCTTTTTCTAATCAGTCACTATCCAACACCTACCTGATAGTTTACTTTCTCCAAAAGCTATGAGTTTTACGATTTTATTTTTAGGCACTTCACATTCTACCTCTCCAAAGAATTATATTGCTCAAACGTATAATTCATATTTTTAAATAAACAGAGGATGTAGATAATTAATTTCAATTATGCTCTGTTATGATAGGATGACCCGAAACCTAAAAAGCTTGAGTTTTTAGAAGGTAAAATTACCACCATTATTATAGAAACATCTTTATGAATTGGTTAGTAGGGTAGGGCATAGGCTATTTATTCCTTCATATAAGGTTGCCAATTTACGATAAGATATTTTTTTTCGTTTTTGAGATTCATAAATCCAAAATCATAAACAAATAGATACAAATCATCTTTTTTGTTTTTCCAGTAATGGGTGAAATATTTAGGATTAAATCCTTCCTTTAGCAATTCTTCTTTCTTTACCGTTGAAAATCCTTTTTTATTATAGGCTTTTAATATCTTTCTATTTGTTTTAAGCTGCTTGTCTACTTCTAAATAAAATGCTTCAGTATCTTGTCGTTTTTCATAATGGTAGCTGCTTTTACAGGATTCACTACAAAAACGCTTATCACTTCTTCCTTTAATTAGTTGATTACAAACGGGACATTTTTTATTCATACTAGTAAATATACGATTATTACTCGTTTGTTATACGGTTAATAAACGATTTCTTATTTTTTAAAATCTAATTTTTGATATATGCATTCAAAAATTCACAGAACTATTACCATTCGACATTTATTGATAGATAATAAAAGATGCATAGGCATTATTCATCAACAGGATCCTACGCTTGAGGCTATTACACATTCATTACTAGATTATGCTTGGTCAAGTAAGTACAAGATGGCATATACTCCCAATACAAAACAGCATTTGGATGCTATTTTCAATCGTTTTAAAGGTGTTGCTTGGGTAAATACAACACACTTTTTTAAAAATACGCCTAAACCAGTTACCGCTGTTCCTTTTATATTGGCCACTTACACCACAAACCATGCTAAAACTGCTGGGCGTATTTGTCCGGAAGCCTATTTAAATAAGCTGGAACTTAAAAACTATGCTTTGAACACTGCTAAAACCTATATTTCCTGTTTTGAAAAGTTCATTAATTATTTTCCAAATATTGCTATAGACGCATTAGATGAGCGTGCTATTAGAGAGTATCTTCTTTATTTGTTGCGTACTAATAAATCTAACTCTTACATTAACCAGAGCATCAATGCCATTAAATTTTATTACGAAATAGTTTTGGGTATGCCGCACCGATTTTACCATATAGAGCGGCCTCGTAAAGAAAAGAAATTACCCAAAGTGCTTAGTAAAGGGCAAATTAAGTCCATGATTGATAGTACAGGAAACTTAAAACACCGTTGCATTATTGCATCTTTATATAGTGCGGGTTTACGTCGCTCTGAACTTATAAAGCTTACTCTTCATGATATAAATAGTGAAAGAAACTTAATCTCTATTAAAGGTGCGAAGGGAAATACAGAGAGACATACTTTGCTATCTCAAGCCTTACTTCAGCAATTACGCAATTATTATAAGGAATGGAAGCCTTCTGTGTATTTGTTTGAAGGTGTTAATGGACAGCCTTATAGTGAAACTAGTGTAGCAACCGTTGTAAGAAAAGCGGCAAAACGTGCTGGTATAATGATGCGAGTAACGCCTCATATGCTACGGCATAGTTTTGCGACACATTTATTAGAGGATGGAATTGATTTACGATATATACAGCAATTATTAGGGCATAAAAGCACAAAAACCACTGAAATATATACTCATGTAGCTAGTGATCATTTGAAGAAAATTGTAAATCCTTTAGATTCTTTATATTTACAGTGAAATATATAATAGATATAAACGCAATAGTGTTTATACCTACGTTGTAACACATTTAAGAACAAACTTTGAGTAAACTAAAAAACCTTATAAATCGCATTACGGAATTTGGAACAAAACCTAATGTGGAATCCGAAAATAAGACTGACGAAATTCAAAAACTGTTAGTCGAAATTTACTCTGAATATCTTAATTTAAACGCAGAATTTGATGATGGAGATTATGACGAAGAACCAGACTTCGAATATGAATCCATAAAGAAAAATGTGGAATCAAATTTTCCAAATTTCGGTTGGTATCATTCAGTTTGGGAATCCCATAAGATTGTTCCAGATGCGGATTTAGTAACCGGAGACGCGATTGACGATTTAACGGATATTATAAAGGATTTACTTGAAGTTAAATGGTGTTTTGAAAATACAACCGAGAAAAACGCAAAATGGCATTTCTGTGATTTAATGAAGATTCATTCTGAGCAACATCTTGTGAATTTCTTGAAATACATAAAAGATTTAAAAGGATAATGAGAATAGAACAGATAACAGAAAAATTTCAAATTGACGTTGGTGCACCAACACCAACAATTCTATCAAACGAACATAATCTGTATTTGATTTTTTATGTTAGTAATGTAGACCCAAATTGGGACGGAACGACAATCCATATGAGAACCGAAGACGACGAAGGAATTGTAACAGTAAAATTTGACCGTTTTGCACAATTCAAATTTGGAAGTCCGAATGATGAAGCAATAAGCGGACATCCATTATATGAGTTAGGACTTGAGCCATATTCAATTCAAAAGGTTATAGACTCTGAATGGATTAAAGAGCTTATAAAAATGAATTCTGTTCATCCTTATCATAAAGATGAGCTTTTTTCGAAATACGAACATTTTATATTCTTCTTTCACGATAGATGTTTTGAAATAGTTGCAGAAGGATATTCGATAGAAGAAAAATCAGAATTGAATATGAGAGCCGAAATTGAGCGAATCTCGAAATTATTATAAATAAAAACGTGTTACAACAACGTGTCCTATGAAAAGCACTAGTCCAGTTCTTCAAATATAATATTT
>TARA_R110000851_G_C13101874_1_pt1 | contig 21462 bp, 15 predicted proteins | sample TARA_R110000851 | Tara Oceans TARA_R110000851 (sample SAMEA4397627) | marine metagenome | biome: Polar Biome; feature: [DCM] deep chlorophyll maximum layer (ENVO:01000326); material: water (ENVO:00002006), including particulate matter (ENVO:01000060) such as... | depth 17 m
GCGTTAAACACGCTAAAGAAGCTAGAGACATTTTAGAAGTGTTTAAGAAAGATTTAATATCTTTCTATCGCTATTATGAGTTTAGCTCTCAGATCGTTGATTTTAATGATTATGAACTGGAAAAACTGAGCATCTTTGCCAAACATCTACACCCACTGTTGCGTCTTGATATAGTTGAAGAAGATGTAGATCTTTCTGATGTGGTAATGACACATTATCGTTTACACGAACAGCGTGAAGCAGATTTACAATTAGGGCATAAGATTGGAGAAGAACCAGCGCCTTATTTAGCACCAAGTAAGGAAGGTTCAGGCGCAGTCCCCAAAGATCCTAAAACTGAATTACTGAATGAAATTATCGAGCGAATGAATGACTTATTTATTGAAGATGGGTTATCAGAAGCGGATATGCTCAATTATGCTAATACCATAATGGGTAAAGTCTCTGAGAATGAAGTAGCGATGGATCAGGTGAGCAATAATACCAAAGATCAAGCAATGCTAGGACAATTCCCTGAAGCGATTCAAACCGCAATTATTGATAGTTTAGATACTCACAATGTTATGGCAATGAAAGCTTTATCAAGTGAAGAAGTATCTAAAGGTATTGCAAGTTTAGTGTTTGATATGCTGACGAAAGGAGCTGTTAAATCGAGCGAACCTCGAACCTAACCAATATAACTCACCACCTTGGCGTTTTGATTCGAGGTGGTAAGTCTTAACTGACCTGTCAGATTTAATTAAATGAGCTTAATCAAACCTGACAGTCGCCTAAGTTACAACAATCAAATCAAGTTTATTTTTAAATACTACAAATCAGCCAATGTCTATTACTAGATATTTTGTTCACAGGACCAATTCTGTGCCCTATCAATTGTAGGGATATTCATTATTAAGCTATTAAACCTCCAAGCTCTTCTTGTACTACTTTCTTGATTTCTTCTTCAAGCTTTTGCTCTGCTCGATAGATACTTATCTGATCATTCTGCACTTTACGCTTTACTCGCTGATAAGTTTTAAAAGATTCTACTGTCTCTCCAGCCTTTTTAAGCTCAGGCTCTAAAAATTTGTAAGCGGCATCTTTACCATATTTACTTATCATGTTATCAAAAGTCGAATTCTCAAATGCTTCTCCTGCTGTTCCATTTACAGATTTAATGGTACTTTTAATTTTACTTTTAACAGTTTTTCTGTCACTCATATTGATTACCTCACAAGTCAATTAGCTATGTCGGCACAAATACGTGCCGACATATTTAAAATACAATCATTGACTTTGTATTGCAAAGTACGTCATGTTAGCCCCAAGTGATACAAAGTCGACTTAAGGTGATATCAATGCCAAGAATACCTCAACATGAAAGAAACATGCTTAACCATATCGATCAAGAATTAGTTGTAGAGATGAGCGTTTGGCGAATAGTAAAAATGGGAGGGCATAAAAAAATTCAGAAGATAAGAAAGGCATTTGATATTGCCTTCGAAAGTATTGTTGAGCGTGGTGCTTCATTAGATAAAGCTCAAGAAAAACAGTTAAGGGATGAGCTGTTTGATTTGATGTGTATCTATTTCAAAGGCAGTAAGTATGAATATCAAGGTTATTTAAAAGGATTTAATCAGAAATTTCCAAACATCCCCCAAAACAATATTAATTACATAGCGCAGAAAATAAATGCTCAGGTAAGGGAGTTATCTAATATAGATGAGCCTTGGAGCATTATTTTAAATAGAAGCTCTGACTATCCAGTAAAAAGCCTAAGAACATACATAGACTGGCTCTGGCATAAGCTTATGTCAGATGCTAACTTCAGCCCAAATAGATCCCCAGAAATGAACAAAGAACAAATTGATTACTGGGATAACTCTAGCTCTATACTCGATGATTTAGTTGAACCAGAGAAGGCACAAAGTACAATAAAAAACTGGAATGATACTACTGAAGCCAATTTATCTATTGGTGCTTGTATTGAAGGATTTTATTTTGACGGAGATAAGTCAAATGCATTTATAAATAACCAACTAATGAATGGATATCACATCATTGCTATCCCAAAAGAAATTGAAGAGCCAATGTTTGACGCAACAATCGAATATATAAAATCATTCATCTTTAAAAAGCAGCTCCCAATAGAAACGGTAAAAGATATTTATGCACATTACCTTCCTATTAACTTACGAACAGATACTTACAAGAGACAGGTTATAAAAAACAAAAGTATGGTATCAACCATGTTTGTAGGGTTATTCTGTGACAGGTTGTACGAAACAAAAATAGTTAAGTGGAAGCGTAGCGTAACGAAAAATCAAGAAATAAAAAGCCTAAATGATGCGGCATCATGCGTAGCAGATTTTTTTACTGATATAGGTTTTCCATATGAAACAGAATCAGTTGTTAATGCTCGAAAGAAATTTCTTAAGATATTGGATAGGTTAGAAGTTAATTATTACTCATAGTTACCAGTCTGATTAAAGATGAGGTACTACAATTGAAGTGGGGTTTTAGTATTGATTATGCATAACGTTAAAATAACACCAATTCAATGGCACTCTACCAATAGATATCTCTTTAATTTATTAAAAGACAGAAAAGGCGTCCACTAATAATTAATGCCCGTTTGCCATGCTATGTATCATAAAACAAAGCCAGCTATGACTACTTAAAATTTAAAAACTAAATGAACTTTTTAGTAAATATCCATATATTAAAGAATAGTTCAAACCACAGGGTATAAATAGGGGTACTATTTTATGTTGTTATATTAATCTTATATTATTCAGTTGGTTGTTGTTCGATGGGCGGCATGATTTAGACTGCCCAATGTGGGCAGAATACAGCATTTAAAGCATTTATAATTTAAACTACTTTTAAATGCTAAAGGTTACCTTCTAGACTAGTCTTTCCATTTGCAGCGTTATCAATATGTTGTGACCACCAGCACATTAGCACTCTTCTACGTTCAAGGTATTCAGCACGGTTGTAAGCACGGCGAACTTCATTTTTATCTACATGTGACAGAGCAGCTTCAATAACGTCAGGATCATGCCCTTGTTCATTTAGTGTTGTACTGGCTAAAGCGCGTAAACCATGAGCCACTAACTTGTTTTTGTAACCCATACGACCTAATGCTTTATTTGCTGATTCAACATTACAGTGTTTATTGTGATCAATGTAAGAAGGAAATAGGTACTTTCTATCACCACTTAGTGGCTTTAATCGCGTTAATATTTCAATGGTTTGTGGCGTTAAAGGGACTTTATGTTCTAACCTCATTTTCATTCGTTCGGCTGGTATCGTCCAAAGCTGATTTTCAAAATCAATTTCAGACCATTGTGCTTTCGCGCTTTCACTAGGGCGAGTCATGGTATGTAATTGCCACTCTAGTAAACACCTTGTGACTAATTTTATGCTGGCGTAACTTAGATCACTCATTAGCTTACCAAGCTCATTAGGTCTAATAGTTGCCATATTGGTAGCTTTGGCTGTTTGAAATGCGCTACGAATACCAGACAAAGGGTTATGATGTAATATCCCTGTATTCACCGCATGAGTCATTACATTGTTTAAATGACCGATAATCTTCCCTGTAGTTTCTAAATTACCTTTAGCGGCTAGGGGCTTTAATGCTTCAATAGCTTCAGGCGCTAAAATTTTATCAATAGGGCGGTGGCCTAGTTTTGGGAATACGTGGTTTTCAAACTTTCGCCATAAACTTTTAGCGGTATTTTCTGCAATGGTAGTTTTCTTAATAGCAAACCAGTCAGTAGCCACACTTTTAAATGTATTACTGGCGGAAAGTAACTGTTCGCGGTGTTTATCGTCTTTAAATTCTTTGGGGTCAATGTCTTTGGCTAAAAGCTCTCTTGCGGCTACCCGTTTTTTTCTCGCTTCAGCTAATGAAACTTCAGGGTATGTACCAAAGCCCATTGAACTTCGTTTTTTAGTAATCGGCTTAAAGTAATCAAATAACCAAGACTTCGAGCCAGTCGGTTTAACTCTTAATTGTAAACCGCCACCGTCTGCAAGCTTATAAAGCTTATCTTTAGGTTTTGCTTGTTTCACTTCAGTGTTAGTAAGTGGGGTAACGCTTCTGGCCATTTTAGTAGTACCGATTTGTTGTATTTTCAACTGGTACTACCTACAGTACTACTAAAAAGCGTGGATTTCAAAGAACGCTATGAAATAGCTTGAGACATAAAAAAACCCGTAAAACCTTTAAATATGGGCTTTACGGGTTTTCTTAGAGGGTTATTAAACCCTGATTTGGTGCTCGCTACGGGACTCGTTTGTAGTGGTTATCATTTTGATAAGTAATGCTTTTGTTTGTTCTTGTTTTTAGCAGTACTACTTGTGGTACTACTAAAAAGTAAAGTCACTCTATTTGTTGATGTATTTTAGCTGTTTTGTAATGTTTACGAAATGGTTGATTAGCACTAGTTCACTACAACTATCAGAACAACATAAAGTAAACAGTCAAGCTCCGATCATTCAACGACGCAATAAACTAATTGAACGATTAGAAGTGCAGAGCGAAATGGTAAAGTGCCTAATTAGATGTGAGATGTTTACGGCTTATTTTTGATTGTATCGTAATGTTCGATAACTTTTACCACTCTTTCTAATAAAGGCTTTAATCCATCAAAATTAATTTTTAATTTTTGACCTTTCACAATATGAGTTGCAAATGCTTCTTTGCTTAAATCTACTTTTTCGTTTCTATTTTTTAAAGTATTAAAAAACTTTCCATTTGTGTGAGGCATTAATCGAGTTTTGTCATCAAAAAAATCTTCAATGTCAGTTTGAGTTCCTCCTTTACCAAGTGGTGTGAGAATTAAATATAAATTGTGAGCAAGATGGATGAACTCTGCTTTTCTAATATCATTCTTTAATTTTAAATTAACAGGATAGATAACTGCAGATTCTAAGCCTGATGCCACACCTAATAGGCCAGCATCTTGGGGTCCTTTATCGTTATCCACTATAATGATCACAGGGTTATTTGGTTTTGGCCCCTTGTATGGAATACATCTAGAACGATAGTAAAATATAAAATCTTTTAAATAAGCAGCACCACCAAAAAGCTCTAATAAAAATTTAGTTCTTCCCGAATAATCCATAAACCTTAACAATAACTCATAAGGTGAATCGGTACTTTTAGTTTTAGCTAATCTAGGGTAGTTCATGCTAAGCATATTGATAGCAGTTTTTAAATAAACGTTATCAGTTTTCCCTTCAGTTAAAATTGTGGGTTTATCATTAGCATAAAATAGCCGATAAAAAAGAAATTGGCTTAATACCTTTTCACGACCGCTAAATAAGTAGTGACGTCGTTTCGCTTGATTTTTCCCCAAAGCTTCTTTTTTGAGATGATATTGAGGGTTTAGTGCTGGCTTTTGACGTAATCTATTATAATGGTCAACTTGATCGATAAAGTTAAGCTGTCCTTCTAACTCATTTATGTTTCCTTCAACTTCAACATCATCTTTAAATGAAGTAAATTTACCAGTTTTAAATAGAGAGTTGCATTTTGCTCGTGCAGTACGCCAATATTCTTTTTTAGTATTCGGTTTTTTATTAACTATAAGTCCTGTGACATCTTGCCTAGAATCTTTATATTGGATACGAGTTTTTTTATCATTTATTGTAAAACCTGCATGCTCTATTTCCCACGTCAGTTTTTTACCTGGTATATAGCCATCGTAACCATCGGCCTCTTCTTTCATTATTTGATATGGAAAAATTGATTTGTTGGTAGAAAATGTAATATCGTCAGCATACCTGGAATAGGTACACTTGTACTTTTTAGCTAATGCCGCTAAGCGAATATCTAGACTATGTGTAATTAAGTTTGTTATGACTGGGGAGCAGGGACTACCTTGAGGGAGTTTATTATCGTAACAAGCTATTTGTGCAATTACAGTTGCAATCCTATGATCTAATTTAAAATTATTATTATGTATAAAAAATCCGCGTACACGACCAAAATTAAAGCTATCGAAAAAATTTTCTAAATCTATGTTGAGTACATTCTTTTTACCTAGATGCATCATTGCATTGGTAATTATTGAGCGATCTCTTACAAAACCATGTGATAAAGAGGGTTGCTTAGACTCAGCACTTGGTATCTTAATTTTCAAAACTGTTGCAGGGTAATCTAAATCTTTTTTATTTCGCATTTTGGGCGAAGCAAGCTGAGATTTTGGATATTTAGATATGTTAATTTCATCAATACAATCTAAAAGCAAATCAGATAATTTTTTTTGTAAGCTTTTTAAGTCATCTGATGGCGCATTTATAATACGCACCCCACCAGACTTTTTCTTAATTGAGAATTGGTGGTACTGATTTTCTGGTCTGATTATATAAAGACAGTGAGTTAAAAAACTAGAGTTAACATCTAATGCTCTGGCAAAACTTTGTTTTGTTGTAATTGTTTTTAAGTGTTTAAGTCTTGACATTGATAAGTCCATTTAAGAGTGGCGGCTTATGGGCACTCCTACGATATATAATATACAAAATACAACGAGACAATATTAAAACGTGCAATCCTGACGGACAATTATTCCACTGTTCGCGAAGCGCGAACGAAAAATCTGCCCATAAACCAAAGCGAATTATGTTGTTAATTTATAATAAAATCAATAGTTAATTGGGTTCATTTTGAAATTTATAGCTTTAAAACCACAATAGAAGTGAAAGATTTAAGAACTAAGCCTTTAAACGTGAAAAGTAGGTAAGGACGAACCTTTATTTTTTTCAAATAGAAATATAAAAAATACTGTGAGTTAGGTTAATTTAAGCTCTTATACCTAGTCTTGAATATATTAGTCATAAAAATACGGTAAAAAACATCTTAGTATAGTTTAGGAATATTTCATTCAGCACCTATGATAGTGTTTTAGTTATGAAAATGACGATAACGTTAACAAGGTTTAGCTATGAGTGGCCAGTACTCACCAAAACAGTTTTTTAGAAAAGTAGCGAATAAATTCTTAATTGATTATATTGAGCAAAAAGGAATTGATTTTGATTTAGACCTTTATTCTATTTACGATCATGAAGTTGATATTATATTTAGAGCTTTCATAAAGTTAGATGAGGCAACTCGTCGTGCCATGGAGTCTGATTTTCAACGAATTCATGCGCTGGCTAATGATGGTGGTATTGTTGCATTAACTGATGAAGCCAGAGAGTTTGATAACTTTAATTTTTTGGAAACTATACATTCAATTTGTGGCTTACATAACAAGGCTATGTGGGCTTATCTTGATAGCCCTGACTATTGGCAAGCAGCTTCAATGTTTTTTCAAGCAAATAGTATTCCTTCAGCATCATGGAAAACAATAAAAGGCCTACCTGTACTGCAAAGCCCATTTAAAGAAACAGAAATAAAACTCTTTTCTACAGCAATAGGTGAGTACTTCTTCAATAAAGAAGGGCGTGGTAAACGGTGTAAAATAGAACATTATAAACGTGGCAGGTTTGATTATTTTTGTGCCTTTCCTGAAGACTTTGCTAAGTCTGAAATTGAATGGATACGAGACACTTTACAAGATCTTCCCCATACAATGGCATTCGAAATCATATTTGTTTATTGCCAAGACGAATGCACGCTGGCGCTTTACGCCAAAAAGAACGCTAAAAATATTTGTCACTTACAGCGGTTATTTGTAGAAAATATTATTAAAGCCCAACTTACCAATTTTATTCCTGTTCTTGAAAATAAAACTTATGACCTTGAAGCACTAGTTGAGAGTAACTTTAACTTTGTAACAGCTGCCGAGTCCGATATATTTTCTGTGCAAATATTACAAGCTCGCTCTACTTGTAAGCTAAACCCTAAAAGTCATTTAACAATTGCAGAGTGTCCTAATAAAAATAAGAATGCGGTTTATGAAAAGTTAAGTGAATTAAAGCTATCAGATAGATATATTAGCGAAGTATCGCTGAAAGTGTCATTCATCCCCAGACCCAATAAAACCAAACAAACTAGAAATTTTACTATAACCATGCCTGATAAATGTACTTTAGGTTACTTTGGAGATGATTTAATTATCCGTGAAATGCTAATTGCTTCAGGCATTGAACCACAATCAGTTAATTTGAGCTTACCATGCATGTAGAACAGGTCTTAATATTGCTACTAAACTCTTTATCACTAGAAAGTAATAAGAGGGTGTTAAGTTGGGTTGCGATTAACTTGTGGGAAGAAGGTACGCTTGAATTAATGCTTGATAGTGGGTTATTAAAACCTGTTTCGAACGCGACAACTATTCAATGTCAAGGCTGCGAAAATAACTGTACAGTCGATGTTATACCGCGACAATACCCTAAAAAACTGAGGTACTTTGCTGTATGTGAAGATCCTTATATGAATCAACAGATGGGGAGAATGGTTGTACCTAAAGTGCAAATTAAGCAGTGGCAAATAAGCATTAAACTGGTAGCTAAAGTTATTGCTAAGTTATTAGGTTTATCAGCTGATATTACTTATAAGGCAGGACAAAAAAGTATTGCGTTAGGTGCGCTTAAAACTAAAACTGGGCGCAAAAGTATCGTGCTAAATATTGAGCCATTATCACTGATTGTTAATCAAAGTGGATTGCCTATTAATGAAATTTTATATTTTGAAGGTGACAGGCTGTTGGTAGATAAGGATAGAATTAATCATGCGTTAAAGCTTAAACAACCGATAGTAAACAAAACTTATACAGCAAATACAGACAAACGAGCACAGAGTAAAGCCAACACCCAAGCGATGTATCAAAGCTGGCAAGACGAGTACGAAAAGCTTAAACGTAAGCACCCTAATAAACCAAATCAGCCTAAGAAAACTAAGGGCTGGTATGTTTATAAAATATCAAAAATGGATATTTCACAGGGCGCAACTGTTGCAAATATCACAAGAAACATAAAAAGTTAGGGGAAATATTTCCCCCGACTGAATGCACCAACCTCTATGGTCTAGCGCCAAAGTTGAGAGTAAATAAAATATAAATGTAAAACATTAACAGCTTGTTATATCAGAGTTTTATTTCTTATTTTCTGAATTTTATCGCCTAAATCCCTCATTAAATTGACTCTTAGTTTTTTAAATAACTAGGAGTGCTTAGCATGTCTAACAAAATAATACGTTTACCCGCAGTAAAAGAAAAAACAGGTTTATCACGCAGTAGCATCTACTTACGAATGAGTAAGGGGGAATTCCCATCAAGTATATCTTTAGGTGATCGTGCCATCGGTTGGGTTGAAAATTCAGTGGATAATTGGGTAGAAGATAAAATAGAAGCAAGTAAAAATACGGGATCTAGCTATGAGTAACGATAAGTTAATACGTAAAATCTTGTTGTGTATACGATGTCTGCAGGCATTGATTTATGTTTCATTTTTTATTCTGTGGGGGATCTATGGCTAAACGATATAACACCAATAAATGCAAAATTAATCGTAACTACTCAATTAGTGAAATAGCCTTACTTTATGGCGTACATAAAAGCACCGTTAAAACTTGGCTGCGAAGAGGGTTGAAACGCATTGATAACCAACGGCCCTATATCATCTTAGGTAGTGATTTAAAACAGTTCATTAAAGATCTTCGAGGCATTAATAAGCGTCCTTGTGAGTTAGGTGAAATTTATTGTATGAGGTGCAGAACACCAAGAAAACCAGAGCAAGGAACAACAACTTTTGAGACCGAAACAACAAGGTATGGACGTATAAAAGGAAGTTGTAATGTGTGCAATTCTGCAATGAATAGATACTTCAGATTATCTGATTTAGAAGTGTTACAGCGACATTTTGCGGTGATCTTACCGTTGCAACAAAAACGATTAGGTTAGTTGTTTAATAGCCCCGTAAACAGTTCTTTAAATAGTTAAGGTATCAGTATGACAAATCACAATATAAATAATGAAAGAATGAAGCGTAAATATTTTACTTTTATGAAAGAGGCAAAACGGCATAGTGAGGCATCAATAGACTGTATTGCTAAAGCTATAAATCGGTTTGAGCAATACAACAAATTCAAAGATTTTAAGGCTTTTCACTTTAATCAAGCGGTCGGTTTTAAGAACACATTACTGACTCAAAAAAGTCTTAAAACAGGTGAGAATTTAAGTAAGTCGACAATCAACGGAACATGCAATCACTTAAAGGTTTTCTTTCAATGGCTGGCGCAACAGACAGGCTACAAATCACGGTTTAATTACACCGATGCTGACTATTTTAATTTGTCAGAAAAAGACACTCGGATTGCTGGCGCAAAACGAAAAAAGCCAGTAGCAACATTACAGCAAATCATTCATGTGTTAAATGACATGCCCAACAATACAGATATTGAAAAGCGGAATAGGGCATTAATGGCATTTACTTTATTGACAGGTGCAAGAGATAGCGCGATAGCATCATTTAAAATTAAGCATGTTGATTTAGCAATGGGATCAGTATTCCAGGATGCAAGGGAAGTTAAAACCAAGTTTAGCAAAACCTTTACCACTTACTTTTTCCCCGTAGGAGAATTGCCAATACAAATATTAACCGAGTGGGTGGAGCACTTAAAAACAGAATTATTATTTAGCCATGATGACCCTCTATTCCCTAAAACAAAAGTTGCGAACACCAAAGATAAAAAGTTTAGTGCTTGTGGCGTCTTGAAGGAACATTGGTTAACAGCTAATCCGATACGTGAAGTATTTAAGCGAGCGTTTGAAAAAGTAGGAGTACAATATTTTAACCCACATAGCTTTAGAGATACTTTGGTTAGGATAGGTGAACAACTATGTCAAAGCCCTGAAGAGTTTAAAGCATGGAGTCAGAATTTGGGGCATGCTGGCGTATTAACAACCTTGTATAGCTATGGTGATGTACCTGACTATCGGCAAGCTGAGTTAATAAAAAAATTGAATCAGCCTCGAAAAGATCAGGGAGCAGAGATTGAAGCTCTTATTGAAGCTAAAATTATGAAAATGATGGGTAAGTAAAAATGTTATAAAGTTATTATTGTGAGTGTACATTTTAGGCATAGTCAAAGTGTACGTTCATCATTAATTGCTATTGTGTTCATTTTAAGTTGCTTTGAATTAACTGTACGTATATTGTTATGACATCTAAGACTTAAAGTGAACACTTTTCAAGGAATAAATATGAGTGGTAAACAAATCGGGTATATTCGTGTTTCGACAATAGAACAAAACACGGAACGACAATTAAAGGAAATTTCACTAGATGAAACGTTCACTGATAAGTGTAGTGGTAAAGATACAAACCGACCTGCTCTAAAGGAGCTTATAAAATTTGTAAGAAAGGACGATACTGTCCATGTGCATGACATAAGTCGAATGGCTCGTAATACCGAAAATCTTCTTACACTTGTTAAAGAGTTAACTGATAAAGGCGTTAAGCTCATATTTCACAAAGAATCTCTAACGTTCACTGGCGAAGATAATCCAATGCAGCAACTAATGCTGACAATGTTAGGTGGTATCTATCAGTTTGAACGTTCTATGATGCTTGAGCGTCAACGTGAAGGTATAGCTATAGCAAAGCAGAAAGGGAAATATAAAGGTAAACCAGTAAATATTGAATTAAATGAAAATATCCTCGCACTTGCAAATGTAGGGACTAATAAATCTCAAATAGCTAAACAGCTCAATTGTTCTCGTACAACCGTTTATAAGGCTTTGTCTAATTAGTCTGTAATCATTGTAACTGCGATTTTCTGTGGATATGCATCTAGTGTTGCATAATAAATGACAGATTATCTATTTAATAACAAAGTAAAATAAGTGCTATTTTTAATAATTTGCCTAAGAGGAATTATTATGACACCTCCCTATAAAAATATAGTGATCCTAACTGGCGCTGGCATTTCAGCTGAGTCAGGTATTGAAACATTTCGAGCGATAGATGGGCTTTGGGAAAATTGCCGCGTAGAAGATGTAGCTACTCCTGAAGGTTTTGTTGAAGATCCTGATTTTGTGCAAGACTTTTATAATCAAAGACGCAGTAAGCTACAGGAAATAGCCATCCAGCCCAATGCTGCACATTTGGCGCTTGCTGAGTTAGAAGCCCTATTTACTGGTAGCCTAACTATTATTACGCAAAATATTGATGATTTGCATGAAAGGGGCGGTAATACCAATGTCATTCATATGCATGGAGAGTTACTAAAAGTTCGTTGCAGCGCTTCGGAAGAGGTCGTGGAACATAAAGGTGACGTTATCACAGGAGATTTATGTCGTTGCTGTAAAACACCTGCGCAATTACGTCCGCATATTGTTTGGTTTGGCGAAATCCCTCTTGAAATGAATGTTATTGAATTAGCTATTGAAAAAGCTGATTTATTTGTTGCCATTGGTACTTCAGGCAACGTGTATCCTGCTGCTGGTTTTGTACAGGCTGCTAAGATGTATGGAGCCCACACGTTAGAAATTAATTTAGAGCCTAGCGCTGTAGTAAATAAATTTGAAGAAAAACGATATGGGAAAGCAAGTGTCGAGGTTCCTGCTTTGGTCTCAGAGTTATTGCTAATGAATAAGCAGCGTTTTGAAATTGTGTAATAGCACTTACTGGAAGCAAGTCGAATTAGCTAGTCATTTTTGTAATTTGTAGAAGCTATTATTTGAAGGCATTTACTTTATTAACTCAATTTCAATCAAAAAATACTGATTAGTTAATACGTTAGGTTGTCATTTGTTATATAGTAAATTTATTTTCTTAACTTTTTCTAAATATAAGTGATGACTCAAATGTCTAATAACAACTTTTCGACAACAGCAGCGTTTTTATGGTCAGTTGCCGACCTTCTGCGTGGCGATTTTAAACAATCTCAATATGGTCGAATCATTCTTCCTTTTACATTATTAAGACGTTTAGAGTGTGTGCTTGAAGCAAGTAAGCCAGATGTTTTAGCTAAATATGAAGCGATTAAAGCAATGCCGTTTGAGGCACAAGACAAGTTACTGACGCATACCGCAAAGCTAAGTTTTTATAACACTTCAAAAATGGATATGAACAAACTTGGTGAAACAGACGTTGCCAGTAATTTAGAAAGTTATATTCATTCATTCAGCCCTAACGCTCGTGAAATATTTGAGCATTTTGATTTTTTCAATACTATCGGAAAGCTTGCCGAAGCTGATTTATTGTATAAAGTCGCTAAACAGTTTGCCAAAACAGATTTACACCCCGACACAATCAGTAATCATGATATGGGGTCAATATTCGAAGATCTTATCAGACGTTTTGCAGAAAGTTCTAATGAAACGGCTGGTGAACATTTCACACCCAGAGATATAGTAGAGCTAACGACTTCATTGCTGTTCACAAATGAAGAAGAGCTAACTAGCCCCGGTTTGGTTCGCTCTATTTACGATCCAACCGCTGGAACAGGTGGCTTCTTATCTTCTGGTGAGGAGTATGTCCGCAAACTTAATAAAAAAGCGTCATTGTCTGCCTTTGGTCAAGAGTTAAACCCAGAGTCTTACGCTATCTGTAAAGCTGATATGCTGATTAAAGGGCAAAAGGTCGATAACATTAAGTTAGGCAATACCTTATCTAATGATCAACTACGCACGGAGACGTTTGATTATATGTTATCAAACCCTCCCTTTGGGGTGGATTGGAAAAAGATCCAAAAGTTCATTAATGACGAGCACAACGATAAAGGCTTTGAAGGTCGTTTTGGGGCAGGTTTACCACGAGTATCAGACGGTTCTTTACTTTTCTTAATGCACCTTGTCAGCAAAATGCGTCCACAACACGAAGGCGGTTCACGTATTGGTATTATCTTAAATGGTTCTCCGTTATTTACGGGCGGTGCAGGTAGTGGTGAAAGCGAAATTAGGCGATACCTTTTAGAAAATGATTTACTAGAAGCTATTGTTGCCCTACCTACTGATATGTTCTACAACACAGGTATTTCTACCTATGTATGGATTCTATCGAGTCATAAACCAATTAACCGCAAAGGTAAAGTTCAGTTGATCAATGCCTCAAAAGAGCGTGCTAAAAAAGGGGGTAGAGGTCGCAGTGGAGTTGAGTCGGGTAAAGTGGTAGAAAACGTATTCTATAAAGCAATGCGTAAATCATTAGGTAGTAAACGTAAAGAACTGACCGAAGACGGCATTGAGATTATTGTTAAAACTTATGGGCAATTTGTTGGCTCTCGATCAGCCAAGGATTTTAGTAAAATATTTGATTATCAGGAGTTTGGTTATAGACGTATCACGGTTGAACGCCCTCTAAAATTGGCAATTTATCCAAAAGATGGAATACGTCTTGAATCATTAACAACCGATAAAGCATGGTTCAAATTGGATGCGTCAGTTCAAAAAACAGCGCTTGCCGCCCTATCATCTTTCACTGAAGATAAGCTGTTATCTCGTGATCTATTCTTAAAGTCACTTCTCTTGAAAATAGAGAAAATAGAGAAAGTAGAATTGAATGGCGTAAAACTGTCAGTAGCACAGCAAAAACTTATTGTTAAACATTTAAGTGAACACGATGAAGAAGCTGATATTTGTAGAATTAAAGGCAAGAGAGAAGCAAACCCTGATCTACGTGATAACGAAAATGTACCACTAATTGAAACTGTAGAAGAATACTTTAAACGTGAAGTATTGCCACATGTGCCAGATGCTTGGATTGACACGAAAAAGACCGATGAAAAAGATGGTGAAGTAGGTATTGTTGGTTATGAAATCCCATTTAACCGTCATTTCTATATTTATGAACCACCAAGAGAATTACGAGCGATAGATACGGATTTAGATAAAGTATCTGCTGAGATTATGCAACTTCTTCAAGAGGTGCATTCATAATGGTAGGAGCAACCTTAAGCGGTAGAAAGTACAAAGCATATCCTGAGTATAAGGATTCTGGTGTTGACTGGTTTGACAAGATTCCATCTCATTGGCGAGTAGCTGGATTTAAAAAGCACATTGCGTCTATAGTCGATTACAGAGGTAAAACCCCATTAAAAACTGATGATGGTGTACTGTTAGTTACCGCCAGAAACATTAAAAATGGCAAATTAGATTATAACTTATCTCAAGAATATATAGCATCTGACGATTATGATGATGTTATGAGCAGAGGTAAGCCTGAAATTGGACATGTATTATTCACAACAGAAGCCCCACTTGGGGAAGTCGCTAATATTGACAGAACTGATATTGCTCTTGCTCAAAGAATCATTAAGTTTGATGGGCTCGAAAATGAGTTAAACAATTATTATTTAAAATATTTGATAATTTCAAAAGAGTTTCAGCAATCCCTAAACCTGTTTGCATCTGGTAGTACAGTGAAAGGAATAAAAGCTGAGCGTTTTGTATATTTACGAAACTTATTACCATCATATGAAGAACAACAAACAATTGCCAACTTCCTCGATCACGAAACAGCTAAGATTGATACTTTAATCGCCAAACAAGAAAAGCTGATAGAGCTATTAAAAGAAAAACGGCAAGCGGTGATTTCTCACAGTGTTACTAAGGGACTTAATCCAGATACACCAATGCAAGACTCTGGTGTAGTGTGGCTGGGGGAAGTCCCTGCCCATTGGTCTGTAAGCAAACTAAAGTATCTTGTCAATGAACCTCTATTATATGGAGCTAATGAGGCGGCTTTAGATGCTGACAAATCTCAACCTAGATTCGTTAGGATAACCGATGTTCATTCAGATGGTTCCTTAAGAAATGAAACTTTTAGGTCTTTGCCTATAGATGTTGCATTACCTTACATGTTATCTGATGGAGATATTCTTCTAGCAAGAAGTGGTGGGACTGTTGGAAAAAGTTTTCTTTATAGAAACTCTTGGGGAAAATGTTGTTTTGCTGGGTATTTGATTAAGGCAAGTATAGATGAAAATAAGATTTCTGCGGATTGGGTCTATTTAAATACATTAACTAATTTTTATTGGGATTGGATTAAAAGTACACAGATACAAGCAACCATTCAAAATGTTAGTGCAGAAAAATACAACTCTTTCTCTGTTGCTGTCCCCCCAAAAGAAGAAGTTCAATCAATATTGCTTTATCTAGAAGAACAAATAAAACGTTTTGATAACTTAACTGAAAAGTCTCTACTTGCCGTTGGGTTAATAAAAGAACGTAAAAAAGCCCTTATATCAGCAGCAGTAACGGGTAAGATTGATGTACGTGACTGGCAGGGTGATTACTAATGGCTGAAGTTGTATCCATTCAAAAGTTATCGACTTTTATTGCTCAGATTTCTGATATAAAAAAGAAGCCAGATCATACCTTATTTTTCAGAGGACATGCCGATATAGAGTATTCGGCACAGCCTTCAATTTTTCGGGGGATCCCTGAAAGTGATACAGGTGCAAAGTACATTGATAAAGAAGACCAGTTATTTCACGATATGATAATGCAATGCCCTGAAGATTTTGTGAATTGTTATTCAGCATTCGATTATCTTGTGAAAATGCAGCATTACGGGCTTCCTACTCGCTTGCTAGATATTACAAGTAATCCTTTAGTCGCTTTGTATTTTTCGTGCTGCACACTATCAGGCACAGGTAAAAATGGAAAGATGGGTGAAGTGCTTGTCTATCAAGTACCAAATAATGATATCAAACTCTATAACAGTGATACGGTTTCTGTGGTTTGTAATTTAGCTAAGTTAAACAGCGACTTTGATATTAATAAAGTAACAGATAAAAAACGCTATTTACATAGTATAAAAGAAGAAAAACCTTACTTTGAAGATACTATCGTTGAGGCTGATTTACACCGTGTTATTTGCGTTAAACCAAAGTTAGACAATAAACGCATCATTAAGCAAAGCGGTGCGTTTTTATTGTTTGGGATGGGAACGGGTATGGGGCAACAAAAGAAAACACCAGCAAAAACGCCAAGTGAGTTCCATTCAGCCTCGATAAATACAATCAATATATCACCATCATTCAAATCGAAGATCATTGATGAGTTAAAAAGTGTCGCTATATCTGAAGCGACACTTTTCCCAGAGATTGATAGCGTTGCACGGTTTTTAAAGGGATAGAAAATGAGCCGATTACAAAATAAAATTGAAGCTAATGACCGTTCAATATTGGAAGTGTTAGATAATAAAAAATATACCGTTGATTATTATCAACGGGAGTATAGCTGGAAGCAAATGCATATTGAGCAACTTGTTACCGACTTATGCAATGCTTTTTTAGATAGCTATGAACCTTCACATCAACGCCCTGATGTGGCTAATTACAATGGTTACTATCTTGGACCTTTTGTTTTAAGTGAAAAATCAGGAAAACGCAGTATCATTGATGGACAACAGCGATTAACATCATTAACTCTCTTCCTTATTTATCTCAATAACAAACAAAAAGAACTTGGCTTAAATGAAGAAATTTCAGGGATGATTTTTTCAGATGAGTATGGGATTAAGTCATTTAATATAAATGTACCCGAAAGAACAGCTTGTCTTGATGCTTTATTTAAGCAAGGGGAATATACTCCACCAGAAGATGCTGATGCGTCCACAATCAATATGGTCGCTCGCTATCAGAATATTTGTGATGCGTTTCCCATAGACAAAATCAACGAAAGTGTTTTGGTTATGTTCTTAGATTGGTTGAGGCGACAGGTTGTATTAGTTGAAATAGTGGCTTACAGCGATGAAAACGCTTATACCATTTTTGAAACAATGAACGACCGTGGATTGAACCTAACTCCTACTGAAATGCTTAAAGGTTTCTTACTGTCGAAGTATCGGGACGATGAGAAACGGAAAATAGCGAATGAGTTCTGGAAAAAGACCATCATTGATCTGAAAGCCTTTGATAAAGAAGAAGACCAACGCTTTGTTCAAGCGTGGTTAAGAGCTAAATATGCTGAATCAATTAGACAAAGTAAAGCTGGTTCTTTAAATGAAGATTTTGAAAAAATAGGTACTCGATTTCATAACTGGGTACGTGATAACTTAGAAAGAGTCGGTCTTGTTAAAGGCGGTGAGGCTGAGTTTGATTTATTTATCAATACTGAGTTTAAATACTTTGTTAGTGCTTATAAACGCATTAGGCTTGCAGAAGACAACTTTACGCCTGAATTAAACTCCATTCATTATATAAATCAATGGGGGATCGCCACTTCTCTTAGTTACCCTCTGATGCTTGCACCATTAAACACAAGTGATTCGGTTGATATTGCTAATCAAAAAATGAACTTAGTCGCAAAATATATTGATATTTTTTGTGTTCGCCGCTCGGTAAATTTCCGCACTTTTTCTGCAAGTTCAATTCGTTACACTATGTATAATTTAGTGAAAGAGATACGAAACAAAAATCTGGATGAACTTGTTGATATATTTAGCAGTAAACTTGCTGAAATGGACGAACAGTGGGATGGTTTTGAAAACTTTCGTTTACACGGCCAAAACGGACGTTTTGTTAAATACCTTCTATCTCGATTATCAGGGTATGTTGACGGAGTAGCGGGTGAAAACACAGATTTTGCAACGTATTACCACGCCACGAATGGCAAACCCTTTGAAATTGAACATTTGTGGGCAAACAACTTTGATAATCATAGAGACGAGTTTGATCAACTCAATGAGTTTAGTGATTGTCGAAATAGTATAGGTGCTTTAGTGCTTCTCCCCAGAGGTACTAATCAGTCATATAGCGACAAACTTTATACCGATAAGTTACCACATTACATCAAAGAAAATGTACTGGTTAAATCATTAAATACGTTGGCTTATGAGAATAACCCTAACTTCAAAAAATTAATTACACATAATGGTTTAGATTTTCAGCCACACCCTGAAATGAAAATTATTGATATACATTCAAGACGAGACTTATACCGTCAAATTTCAGAACAAATTTGGTGTTTAAAGGAAGAAAGTTAATGGCTGATGTAGCACAAGAAAAAATCTTTCAAGATGATATCCTAGACCAAATGCAGTCTCAAGGCTGGTTGTTAGGCGAGTCGAATAAATATAATAAAGAATTGGCTTTATACCCTGAAGATGTAATTACTTTTGTTAAAACTTCACAGTCAGAACAATTCGATAAATTAGCAAAACACTACCCAGATACCGACCGTAACCCTACTGCGACTGCTGATGCTTTTCTCAAATCATTAGAACGTGATTTAAAAGGTAAAGGTACATTATGGGTTTTGCGTAATCAAGTGAAAGACCGTGGTGCAAAATTCAATTTATGCAGCTTTAAACCTGATCATAATTTAAATCCTGATGCGACCGATCGTTATAATAAAAATATTCTGCGTGTTGTACCAGAGCTGGTTTACTCACCTAATGATTATAAGGGGAGATTAGATTTAACCTTGTTCGTCAATGGCATTCCTGTGGCGACCTGTGAGCTTAAATCTGAGTTTAAGCAGTCAATTAACAATGCCAAAGTCCAATATATGAAGGACAGACAGCCTAAAGACCCAATAACCAAAAAACAAGAGCCATTATTAACCTTTAAACGTGGTGCATTGGTTCACTTTGCGGTTAGCCAATACAATGTAGCAATGACGACTCACTTGGCTGGTAAAAAGACGTTTTTCTTACCCTTCGACCAAGGAACAAGTGAAGGCGGTGAAGGTAATGATGCTTGTGATGACAACTATCCTACTTCGTATCTTTGGAATGAAATTTTCAAAAAAGATAATTTATTACTGATATTAAGTCGCTATATTCATCTTGAAATAAAAGATGAAGAACAACTAGACGGTTCAATCAAAGTAAAAGAAACTATGATTTTCCCTCGTTATCATCAATGGTCGGTAGTATCTAAGTTAATTAATACTATTGATTCTGAAGGAACAGGCGAAAAGTATTTAATACAACACAGCGCTGGTTCAGGTAAATCAAACTCAATTGCGTGGTTATCACACCAGCTTGCTTCAAAACACTACTACACTGATCATCCTGAATTAAAGAAACAAACAGGTGATAAGGTTTTTGATTCCGTAATTGTTATTACTGACAGAACCGTTTTGGACAGCCAATTACAAGATACGATTTATCAGTTTGACCATAACGAAGGAATGATTGCTCGTGTTAATAGAGAAGAAGCACAAGGCTCTAAATCTAGCCAATTGGCAGGAGAATTAAAAGCCAGTACTTCAATCATCATTGTAACTATTCAAACATTTCCACACGTATTAGAGGCTATTCGTAAAGACTCTACGCTTGCTGGTCGTAGTTTTGCGGTTATTGCTGATGAAGCTCATTCAAGTCAAACAGGAACAACCGCACGTAAATTACGTGAAGTATTAATGTCTGAACAGCTCGAAGGTGATGATGAGCTAGACAGTGAAGATATGTTGCGCCTTTCACTTGAAGCTCGCAAAGGTTCAAACAAGATTAGTTACTTTGCTTTTACAGCGACACCAAAAGCCAAAACGCTTGAGTTATTTGGTCGTAAGCCTGATAAAGATGCACCAGCCAGTGATAGCAATAAGCCGTTGCCTTTCCACGTTTATTCAATGCGTCAGGCGATTGAAGAAGGCTTTATTCTTGATGTATTGCAGAACTACACCAGTTATCGAGTCGCTTACCAATTAGCGCACGATAATCCAAAAATAGATAAAGAAGTAGATAGTAAAAAAGCATCATCAAAAATGGCTAAATGGGTAAGACTTCACCCTTACAACATTGCTCAGAAAGTCGAAACTATTGTGGAACACTTCAATAGCAAGATTAAACACCTATTAGGTGGCGAAGCAAAAGCAATGGTTGTAACAAGTAGCCGTTTAGAAGCAGTGCGATATAAACTAGCCTTTGAAAAGTATGTTGAGAAAAAGGGCTATGACAATATTAATGCGATGGTCGCTTTTTCTGGTGAGGTAAATGATCCTGATTATCCAGATCAGCCTTTTACCGAAAATAATATGAATCCTAATTTACGTGGTCGGGATATGCGTAAAGCGTTTGATACTAATGATTATCAAGTGATGTTGGTTGCTAATAAGTTTCAAACAGGTTTTGATCAACCCAAATTAGTCGCTATGTATGTCGATAAGCCATTAAAAGGCGTGGAATGTATTCAAACATTATCAAGGCTAAATCGTACGTACAAAGGCAAGGATATGACTTTTGTATTGGACTTTGTAAATGAACCTGAAGATGTTTTAGAAGAATTTAAAGTTTACTTTCAAACGGCTGAGTTATCAGGAGTATCTGATCCTAATATTGTTTATGAGATTATGGATAAGCTTGCTGCGGTTGGTATTTACCAGTGGTTTGAAGTAGAAGCATTTGTGACTGCGTATAACAGTAAACAAGCCAATCAAGCTAAATTGGCTAATCTTTGTAAAGCGCCTGTAGAACGTTTCACTATTCGATACAAAGAAGCAACGTTGGTATTACATTCAGCGCAAGCCGATCTTTCTAAAGCAAAAGTTGAGCGTAATGACAAAGCAATAAAGTTTGCAGAGAACAGCGTTAAACACGCTAAAGAAGCTAGAGACATTTTAGAAGTGTTTA
>TARA_R110000851_G_scaffold80828_3_pt1 | contig 21450 bp, 35 predicted proteins | sample TARA_R110000851 | Tara Oceans TARA_R110000851 (sample SAMEA4397627) | marine metagenome | biome: Polar Biome; feature: [DCM] deep chlorophyll maximum layer (ENVO:01000326); material: water (ENVO:00002006), including particulate matter (ENVO:01000060) such as... | depth 17 m
ATAAAACCCAACCATTAAAGATTGCATCTTGACTTGGGTCAATGTCGTCATTACTATTTGAATAATATTTAGGAAAAGTAGCTTGATTAAAACTCATATAATCAATAAACCTTCTTGAATAATATTCTGCATATTCTCTTGCTTTAGCAACTAAATAATCTAATTCTTCTTTACTTGCTGATTCACTATTCTCTGAACGATGTTTAAATACACCACCATTTCGTATTTGATAAGCAGCAAAAGGAATATAGTCAACTTGAGCAAACCATATTAGCATAGGTTGTATATAATCTACCATTAAATTATAATGATTTGGATTAGCAACTAATGTTAGAGTTCCTGCTGTTATCATACCTTCAAACTCTTGATAAAGTTCAGTACCTAAATAATTTTGAATATGAATAGTTTGAGATATATTAATAAAGTAAATAAACTTATCCGTATCGACATTTCCGTCTATGATAGAATTACGAACTAAGTCTGTGCGATTTATAAATAGTGGTTGTGCCATAATTATTTACTTTTCTTTGGATTTATTAAACTTCCATCTTTTTTATACCAAGGATTATCAGGCATAAATCCTCTATAATCCATTGTTCTCGGTTGAAAAGACACTAAATAATCATTTCTAACTTTATATCCATCAATTTCTGCTGCTCTTGTACCAATTATATCTTTAGATGTTTTTACATTTATATTAGCATCTTTACTTTTAAATGTTAATCTTCTCCAAGAATGATGACAATTACCACCACCTTTGTATTTCCAAATTGAATAAAAATCTATTCCTTCTGGTCCCCATCCTGGATTTACTGCATTCTTTTCCATTCTTATAATATCTTCTTTACGATATAATTTATTAGCAGCTACCATTTTTTTACAAAACTCTCTTGGACTATTTGTTTTACCACCTGCATTGTTTTTAGGAAAATAATAATATCTAACTTTAAAGAAATTCTCTTTTATTTTTTCATCTTGACTACTTCTTGCATTTGGATATGCTTTACCTGTACTAACTAAATTAAGTATCTTGTTAAGTGTTGTAGCTTGTTTATGATTTTCTTCATTTAAAGAATCTAAAATAGTATCATATTTATCTTCGTTTTCATAATCAACTTCAACCTCGTCAATTACATCCCATATTTTCATATCAATTTCTTCTCCTAAATCAATTAATTGTTGAGCAACTTCATTATCATTTTCTTTTGATTCTGAAGCACAACATAATTTTTGATTAGACATTTCAACACCTGTTTCTTCTTCAATATCTTCTTTATCTTGTATTGATTTATCCACCTCAGTAAATTCTAATGGCTGTAAGGTCGTAAAGTATAGGTTTAAGGCGATATCGTTAAAAGCAAGTAGTTTATCAAAGCAACCTATTAAAAGTTCCTGAAAAGGCCTTATAACAGTGTTATCCATCAATAATGATGCTGTTTTAATCTCTTCTGCATTATTTCCTAGTCCTGAATTGTCTTTTATACCCAATAGCATTGGTGAAACTACTCTATGTGCAACAAGAATTTTACGAGTGGATTCGTCAGATAAAAATTGATATTGATTATGAGCATCACTTAATTGTACAGGAGTTATTTCTGCTTGGCTTTCTTTATTATCGTTAAAAGCTAATATAAACTTACCTGCATTAGAACTACCAGAAAACTTTTGTGCTATTCTTTGTTCAATTAATTCTCTTTGTTCTTGATTAGGAGTACCATTGTTAAAGTTGATTAACATAGATGGAGCAAGACCATTCATTATATTATTTAAATGATAGTTACTAATTTCTTCTTCAAGTTCACAATATTGTAGTCCACCTTGATAATCAACAGGAGAATAATAATAAAAACCTGCCTTATAAGGTTTAATATAATATATTTCAATATTCTCTTTACTTGTACCATAAGCAGGTATACGCAATGGTTTATCTGATGGTTTTATATTTGGCCAATCATTAAAATAATAATATCCTTCTATATCTCCATCTTCATTAGCTTTTTCTGCTCTTAAAGTTTCAATAGGAAAGTGTTCACACATTGAAATTTTAGTTCTTGCTTTGTTATAAATAACTTGTATTGCTGCTTGCCCCATTAATTTTAAATCATAACAAACTTTTTGAACCATATCAGGCTTTAAAAGTGTTATCATTTGAGCATATTCATTTGGCTTTCTATTTCCATCAGTAGCGTTTAAGCCTTTACCATAAATCTGTTGAGAAATACCATTTACACAAGCATTATTTGTAGGCGAACCATTGTAACGGTCAATTAAAAATTGAAAGTAATTATTATCAGCACCGTATTTTACCCAGTCTTTATTCTTAACTTCAATTACTTCAGGACTTGTATAAGTAGCTAAATTTACAAAGCTAAATTCAGACCTGTTTTTAGCAAATCTTCCGTTATTATCTCTTTTTATATTTTTTCTCATAATTTAAAAAACCTTATATGTATTGTCAAAGGAATCAAATGTTTTATAAATACCCAAATTTAAATCGTAATATTCATCTTCTACTTGGTCAATTTCTTGGTCAGTACAGAATATTTTTTCTCTAAATAAAGTAACATCTGTTGTTCTATCTAAATTCCAAAAACTATTATCATTTTCCCATAATTGATAATTTGTATTCCAATAATTATAATCTGAATAAAGTCTAACATCATAAAAATGTCCCTCAACTAAAACAGGATTAAATATTTGATTAAATGTTAAAAAATTTACATTAGTTGTGGCTGTTGTTATATCATAATAAACAGGGATGTTTGTACTATCGTCTGTAATAGACATAGTAAACTCAGCAACGTAAGTTCGTGGGATTATATTAAAAGTTTGTGCAGTTGCAGCAGTATTAAAAACTATCATTACTTATATAACGTATTAAATAACTTAATTTGTGTAAATATTAAAGCAAAAAAAAAGCACCCAAAAAGAGTGCTTAATTTTTAATTAAATATATATTATCAAGGTGCTGTTAATGTAGGGTCAATTTGTGCAGCATCTCCCACTATAACTCCTGAATCTACAAAATAAGGTGCTGCTTCTTCCATCCCCTCAAATACCATCGTAAATCCTGAAAGGTCACCTGCAGCTGCTCCAGAAACTGAAGACCCAGACGTAAGTTCCATACCATTTTCATAACCACATAAGAATGTATTACCATAGTAATCTACAACAGCAACATAAGGTCTCCCAACTGCAAGTACTTGTAATTCTGCTTGAGTTTTAGCATCTAAGAATGTTAATGTCATATTTAAAGTCTGAGTATAAAAAGTTGTTCCATTATCTCTTGAACTTGTTACAGTTGTTTCAAGTGAAGATGGTCCTTTTACATCGTATTGATACCAAGTTGTTGTAGCTGTAATTGCCGTTAACTGCTTAGTTGTAGCATCTTGAGTAATTGCACTAATAGTTCCAAAGTCTCCAAATAGAACGGTTTTTATGCCTCCAAAGGCTGATTTACAGGGAATTTTTCGTCCCGTTAATAATGTACACGCCATAATTTATTTTTTATTTATAAAGAAGGGTAAGTAAGTTTTATCTCACCTACCCTAATTTGATTATTTAATTCTATTGGTATTCTACAATGTCAGCAGCAATTCCAAATTGAACTCCTGAAGTAAACCTCATTACCATTCTAACATTTTGACTTCCGTCAATATCTCCCATATCAATTACCTTAACTTCTTGGTTGTTTGATAGTAAACCTGTCCCAAAGTACAAGTTTTCAATTTCGGCTGCATACATTTTATCATTACTCATTCCTGGACAAACAAATATTTGAACGCCATCTACCGTTAACGAACCATTATTCCACCATTGAGTTCCTTTTGCATCAACCCCTGAATTTGAAGTAGCAGCAACAGAGAATCCACCAAGTGCTTGAACATAAAACTTAGCTATTGAGCTAGGTACATATATTCTTAATCCATCTTTACCATAAAGAGTATCTGGAATTGCCGAAACTACTTTTTGTAATTCTACAATTACATTTGCAGCAGTTACAGCAGCAGCACCAATTATTTGACCTGCAGGAATATCTCCAGCAGCAGCAGCAGTTCTAATGATTTTTTCAAATCCATCAAATGAATTATTAGTAACAGCAGCAGTATCACCTTGCCATATTGTTAATTCAGTTGAATTTGCAACTTCTTTTGCTACGTGAGCAATTAAAAAGTCAGCAAATTTTGGAGGTAATTGTTGACTAAGACCATATCCCATACTTTGAGACTCCCAATCATTTACAAAGTCTTTTTTACAAAGTTGTAAATTAACTTGTAATTCAGTTGGTTGTATAACTCTTTCAGTAAGTGTTATAGTTGAATTTGGGTCAAAATCACAAGTTGCAGGACTTACTAAAGAACTTGTTGCAAGTTTCTTGATTACTTCTTTAAAACTAATATTACCCTTAACAGTTACTCCACCATCATTGATAGTAGATGCAGACAGTAACGCTGCTGCGATGTACTCACCTGCAAACTCACCTGCATATGTAGTCGTGATATTTACAGCAGTTGCAAGATTTACGTTTTTTAAATTACTCATTTTTATTTATTTTTTATTTATTAATTATTATGCTTCTGATGCCCAAATTCCTTGTCCACCTATAATGTACCATTCTGTTAACGATACTGCTCTAAGTGCTACCCAGTCTCCTTTTAAAGCTGTTGCTTTTGTGTTTTCTAAATCTTTGTCTAATACTCCTGAAGCTGCAAATACACTAGCAGCTAATGTAATACTTCCAATAATTTTGTTAGTATCTTTTGGAGAAATTACTAATTTAACAGCAGCATCTGCACCTGTGTTTCTAAAAAAAACTGTGCTCCCTAAATTACCTGAAGTAATTAAAGGAAGTCCAATAGTTAATGCATCTACTGCAACATTATGGTCATTTCCTAAATCTGCTTCGGAAATATCTCCTGTTGCTGTGTAGTAAGATTGCGCAACTTGGTTGCGAACTTCATCATTTGATAAATATTTGTATGCGCTCATTGTTTTATTATTTATTTATTAATTATTTGTTTAATCTTGACAAAACTCTATCCATTGTAGAACCCATTCTATTTTGAGAATATAAAAAACCTCTTGGCTTTTCTGACTTCTTTGATTCTGGACTATGTTTAATTGGTTCTGAAGATGGTTTTGATAATTCTTCTTTTACCTTATCTTCAACTTCTTTGTTAAATTCTTCTTTAACTGTTCTTGATTTTAAAACGCCTTCAGCTTCTTCTGACATTTCTTCTTCTATTTTAGATTCTTTATCACCTTTTAAATCAGCAATAGCATCTTCAAGATTCTGAATACGTTTCTCCATTCCTGCCCAATCTTGTACATCTGCTTCTTTTCCATCATCTTCTTTTTCTTCTAAATCAGAAGTAATTTCTTCATCTTCTTTTTGTGGTACATCATCAGCAACATCTCTTAAATCTGCAATTCTTCCTTCTTCTTCAACTACTAATAGCCTTGAATCCTCAAGAATATACTCACCTACAGGTAGCGCCACTTTTTCGTCATCTGAGACGATAAAGACCTCTTTACCTTTTTCAAATGATTCAGCTTCTACAACTGTACCATTTTCCAACTTCATTTCTTCCAATTTAACTTGGATGTCAAGAAGTGTTTTAATTTTTTTTAACATTTCAGTAGATTTCATAATTATTTATATAACGGTTATTAATTTTAATTTTGTGTTTTTAAGAAATTCTTGTTACTACACCAACTCCTTGTGCCCATATAGAGCCATCACAACATTCGCGAGAATAGTCACTTGTATCAGGACATAGACAGGCACGTCTACCCCAATTTAACGAACTTCTTGCAGCAATAAAATTTGTATTTCCTGCTCTTCGGTTTTTTCTGATTCTTCTAATCATTGATTAAAATATCTTTTATTGATTCAAGTAGTTTATTATTTTTAGCCTCCATTTTTTCTTCCACCGACTCTTTTGGATGCTCCATTTTATCAGCAAAATATCCTTCAATAGAGAACCCCTTAACTTTATTTGTTTTAACGTATTCGTTCCATACTTCATCGTTGTTCACTTTTACGGTGCCCATCCAAGTACCTACAGGAACATTTAAATTATATAAACGGCTTTTATCTTGAGTTTCACTTTCAACTATCCAAGATTCAACAAGTGTTAATCCACTTAATTGATGTTGGTGTTCTAAAGTTGAATTATTTTGGTTACCGTTTTTTAAATATAATTGAGATGCCTTAACAATAGTCTCTTTTGAAAAATATATATAATATTCTTCTGCTGCTGTTTTTCTGTAAATTGGTTTGTTAGGTACAAGTAAAGCACCCATTAATAATTTTTTGTCCTTTGAAACTTCTGCCAATTTTATTTCACTAGATTTTAAAGCAATGAAATCTTCTTCAATGGCAGGAGATTCCACTATTGATATTGCTTCAATTCCAGCATCTTCTTGTTCTTCATCTAAAATCAATTCTATAATCCTCATAATGATATAACGTATTTAATTTTGAATTTTATATTTATATTGTTGCTCCTTCTATTGTATTCCTTTCTAAACCTTGTGCAGTAGTAATATCATTTGAAACTACATAGGCTCTTGCAGGTGCTTGACCTCCGATTGCATCTGCTAATTGGTTTGTATCACTTGCACCAACTGTATTGAATGAAGGAGGTAAAGATGGTACTACGGCAGCAGCACCACCACCACCACCACTTACTCTTGGACTTGTTCCTCCTCCTTTTCCATCTGCTTTAGTTGATAATATTTTTTGAATTTGTAAAGCACTAAACGCTCCTGCTAATCCTGCTTGAATAAATGGATATGCAGGGAATACAGCAGTTACGGGACTTTTTTGAGCAGTACTGTAAGCATTTTGTACTCCTTCGATTCCTGAAATAGTAGCTTGTCCTACAGCCATAGCTTTACCTATTGCACTACCTCTTCCTGCAATCTCTCCAATTAAAGCCATACCTTGTTTTGCCATATCTACTTTTGCTTTTCCTACTTCTTTATCTCTTGCTGCTTCTATTTTAGTATCTTTATTTTTACCTTTTTGTATTTCCCCATTCCAATAAGCAATTATTTTAGCTTTTTGTTCTTCTGTTGCATTTAATTTATCTAAATCAGCTATTGCTTTCTCTGATTCCAATATAGCTTTTGCTTCTTCTGTAATTGCTGCTGCTTCAGCTTCCTGTTCTTCAAATGCTACTTGTATTGCTTTTATAGCATCTAATCTTGCTTGCTCGTTTGTTGCTGCATCTGCAATTACTTTATCTGCTGCAATTTTTTTATCATCAATTACTTTTTGAGCATCTGCTGCTGCTTTTTCTTTTATTGCATTTTCTTCATTTAATGCTGTTGTAATTTGTGTTTGTAATAATCTTTGACCTCTTAATTTTTTTGTATCTAAATTAATTAATTCAGCTTGAAGTTTTGCAAGTTTATCTTTGGATGCAATATTGTTTTCACCCTGAGCCATTTCTAAAACTTGAGCATCTACTAAAAGTTGTTTTGCTTGTATTTGTTTTTTAGTTATATCTTCTTCAATCTTTTGTGCTTTCCTTAATAAAATAATTCTTTCTGCTGCTGTTTTATTTTCTCTATCTTCAGCCTGTAATCTAATGTCATTTATTTCATTATTTGCTTTTGCTCTTTCAACTAATAAGGCTCTTTCAATATGATGTGCTTGTTGTCTAGCTTTTGTTACATTTCCTATTACATCAACTTCTTTTGCAGTTTCTTCTACAAAATCTTTTATTGAAGTAGCTGCACCTGTTACAACATCTTTAATTGTTTTAAATGGGTTTGTTATAAAATTAACTATTCCTTTCCCTAAACTTTTTAGAGATTCCATTGGATTAGCAAATGTGTCAATTATCAATTCACCTAAAGAACCAAATAAATCTAATATTTGATTAACAACTGCACCAATCATTTTCATCCCTCTCTCAAACTTCTCTTGACCTCCTTCAGACCTTTTAAAAGATTGAACTAAAGCTATTATTCCAATTACTAAAGCACCAATTCCTGTCCCTATTATAGCAACTTTCATTAGATTAAAGCCTTTAGTGGCACCCATAATACCTTTAGTCATATTAGAAAAACCAGATATTGCACCACCTGTACTTTTATCTATAACACCTAATATTCCATTATAATCTTTACTATCTTTTATAGTTTCTTTAAATATTTTATTTTCTTTAGTTCTTGCCTGTTTGTTTTCTTGAATCCTTGTTTTTGTTCTTTTAAGGTTTTTATTTTGTTGTGCAATTTGCTCATTATATTGCTTGATTTTATTTAAATCTTTTTTACTTGTCTTATCCCTTAAATCTTCAAGTTTTTCTATTTGACGCTGAGTATCTTTTAACAAATCCTCTTGTTGCTCAAGAGTTAAATTGATTTCCTGTAATGCTTTTTGTGCTTGTTTAGTTTCAGCACTTATTTGTATTGCTATTACTTTTCCCATAATGCTTGTTTTATTTGTTTATATCCTTCACTCCAAGTTGTAGCAAGTTTATTTTTACCTGTTGCAATTCTTATGTTTTCTGTTTCTTTATTACTTATTTTTAATAAACTTATTATTTCTTTTATCATACTTTATTTAATAATTCAAAATTAGTTTTACCTGTTATTAGGTTTATACTTGCGCTATTAATGTTATAATTTTGATTGTTAATAGTTATAACATCATTCATCTGTAGTTTATATACAATTTTTAATGGTAAAAAAGCAGATACTTTTATAATTCTTCTTTTTGTATTAAATACATCTGTTATATATGTAGTATAATAATTATTAAACAACGTACCTGTAAACCCACTTGCTCCTGTGTATTCGTTTATATCATCATTGAAATTTATACTATCGGTACTCATTCCAATGCCTGTAGGCGATAATGTTCTAGTATTTGATGGAATGATATAATCAACTAAAGGAACGTGAGAGGTTGCAGTAGTTAAAAAAGATATTTCTGTTGCACTTGTTTGTTTTAGTGGATAAAATATTAGTGCTTTACCTAAATAAGAATCTTGGTTGTCGTCTACAAATCTTCCATATTGAATTGTTGTTTGTGCATTATTATCTTGATTAACTAATCTTTCATATTGCATATGCTCAAAAGGTAAACTAATTGTATAAGAGGTGTTTGGTCCTGTTAACCTTGTACCTCCTGAATATGAGAGCGCTCCCCAAGCCATACTTTGTTCTTGTGTGTAAGTTTGTGCTAATAAAGTTTCTATTCCTTGATATCCAAAAGATATTTTATTATAAGGTAAACCTACATTTGCCTCACTTTTATCTATTAAAATATATTGTGAAACATCCCAAGTGTTAAAATTGTTAGCATAAAAAGAATCTAAAGTTTGAATTTTTATATTACCATAATCAGGGTTAACACTTCCATTAACTAATAGTTTTTGATTATCATAAAAAGCTGTTAGATTAAACATAGAAAATAAACCATTCATAAAATCTATAACTTTTATTGTAGGTAATTGGCCAGAAGGTGTAAACTGAAATACAGTTGTAGCATTAAAAGTTCCTGTTTCATATACTGCAGTCCAACTTGTAGGGTTGGAGGGTAATTGAACTGCGCCTGCTAAATTCCACATTACATTATCAAACGTAAGGGCTGTTGCAGTAACAATTTCAATGTAATAAGTTCCTACTGGTAAAAACCCAAAATCTGAATTGTCTAAAGTTCTATCATTTGCTGCTTCAGATGAAGTCCACCACAAAGAACCGTTTTGGTATAAGCGAACACTATAAAGAATAGCAGTATAAGCAGCATTTACATTTAATTCTAATTCATTAGTTGTTAAATTTTCAGAGCCAGGTATTATCTCTAAAGTAGTACCACCTGACATTATAGTAGCACCTGAATTACCTGATGAAGATGTTAAAGTAAATCCATTAACTTGCGTTGCATAACTTGTTGTTTGTTGGCTTGGTTCTACTTTGCCCTTTTTTCTATGCATCCATAAATAAAGAGTATTGAATTGATAATTAGTAGTGTTGCTAAAAAAATCATCTGAAAAAGTTAGTCCATAGTGTGTTGCAATAGCAGCAACTACTGTATCTATTTTAATAGCAAATTTTAATTCATCCCACATAACTCCGTGAGAATGTCCTACTCCTGAAGTATAATACAAATTGCCATCTAATGAAGTGTGAGTTCCAGAATCATAATAAAGTTGTTCAGTATGTGTAATTAATGGAGCAATAATAACATCTCCTATTGTTGCTTGTAATTTAGCTTGAATATTTGCAGCAGTATAATCTAATGCATAAGTAGAATCTAATACACCACTTAATATAGTTAAATCATCTTCGCCAAATGTTTTAGTAAGGTTTATTGTTTTGCCATAAAAAGTTATCTTATAAGCGTATGCTTTATTATTTTTTAATTGAACTCCGTTTAAAGCTACAAATCCTTCTTTATAAGGAATGTTGTTTAATTCAATAGATGCTGCAACTTTATCCCTAGCATCAAATCCATTTATTATATCAAAATTATAGTAATGGTCAAAGATTTTATTATTTGTAGAACTTGCAGGGATTGTAAAGGTTTTACTAAATTCTGTAAATATCTTTTTTGGGTCTTTTACATCTTGTTGAGATAAATTAAGTGAAACCTGTTCATCTTTAAATAAATCAATCCTTTCAGTTGCTATATATAATTGTAGTTTTTGCATTATCTAACATTGTTTATATAATCAAAAGCCATATCAAATTCAAAAGTATATTCAATTAAACTATCATTTAAGGATGTTTTTTTTGTTATGCTACTTTTCTTAACATTTAAAGGTGTTAGATTATCTCGATGAGTTGTAGCATTATGAGCAGTACTATCTAACCATACTGATTCTGATAATAATAATTGTTCAAACCATTCATTTGCCCATTCAGGATAATAACCTGAACTTAAAGTTAAACCTGCATTAGCTACTGTATTAAACACTTTTTTCGAGTGGTCAACTGTTAAATAAGTTCCTGTATTTGTTATAATATTTCTTTGAAATTTACTTTGTTTTTTAGATATAGTATTGACTTCTTTTAAAAAGAACCATAACTCTTGTATTGCTCCATACTTATTAGTAAATAAAATTCTGTGACCAGCACCATATTTTGTACAGTCAATTCTTACTATATTCATATTATACGAACCTGCCATAGTAAGTGTTACAGTTGCATCTGTATATAATTGATAAGCTAATTCATCACTTCCATCTATATATGGTATATATCCAATAGCACCAGTAGGCACATAAGAATAATAAAAATTATTTAAAGTTTGAGCAGGGTTGCCAGAAATTAACCAATTGGGTGGAGTATTACCATCAGGTGAAATAGTAGGATTAGCACCTTCTAAAAATGTACCATACCCATCATATCCTACATCTGTGAAAGTGTCAGTAGAACCTGCAACACCACTTCCATCTGTTGTTACGTGAGTAGTGATAACTGTAACTACTGGAAGAAATGTCCCTAAAGGTCGAATATCTGGGATGGTTTCTATATAATCTCTACATAATTCTGCAATCTCCCAGAGTATTGTTGCTCCTGCTGAAGTTGATTTAACAAGTGTATACCTTAGTACGCTATCTATTGTAATAGTGCATTTAGTAGACAGGGGTACTGCAGGAGGTGCAGGTGCTGTTACTGTTTTATAAACTGGACTTCTTAAGAGTATTCCTGCCATTATTTTTTATTTTCTGTGTTAATTCCCTTTTCAAATTCAATAGCATAAGCATCAAATATTTCTTCAGGTAGGTTTTCAAATGCTTTATTAAAAGGCTTTGTATAAAAATATGTAGGTTTTATTCCTCTGCTATAAATGTTTTTTGCTATTACTTGCCCAATAGTTTCATAATTTCCTTTGGCAAATTTACCTGTTGCTACTTTTTTACCATTTACTATTTTATATTGTCTTAATCTTATATTTTTCATTTGTGCCCAAGCAGCAATCTTTTGAACAAATTCATTCCAAGTGCCTGCATAAGAACCAGACCCATATCTATAAGGAGAATTAGGTGCTTGTTGTTTTTTTTCTTTAGCATTAGGAGAGACTTTGCTTGGGTCTGCACCTTTAACACCTTGGTCTACAAATTCTCCATAGTTCTCCATAAAAAAATTCAAAGTAACTTTGGTTTTTTCATCTTTAATTTTATAACTAATTGAATTGTAAAGTGGCCCTCCTGCTTTTTTTGCTCTTGTTAGGTTAGCTTTTGATTGACTAACCATATATTTTCCAAATACATTAAAGGCTTTATTTAATTCATTTATATCCATTAGCAAATACTTATATCATTATATATTAATATATCCATTGTTGCAGTCCATCCTGCTAATTGATTATCAAATCTATCATAGAAAGGCTCTATATTAGCATTACCATCTAATTGGTATTTGTCAAAATGTAGAGTTCCTTTTCTTAATACCTGTACAAGTTTATTTAAAACCGAAAGTTGTGTATTTAAAATATCTTGAAGGTTATTATTTCCTTCAAATAAATCAACTGTTATTTCTTTTGATTGGTCAACAATATCCATTGCCATTATAGAAACATTAAACCTTAAGACTCCATCTTCTTGACTTACATTATTAACTATAATATGCGATAAAGGAAAAATAGTTTGTTTCTGTAAATCTACATCACTTATATCTCCTGTTGTAACTGTATGAACATTAATATCAGTTAATAATTGGGATTTAATTGTTTCAGTTACTTGATAAAATGCCCTTGTACCTTCTTGACTCATTTGAATTTCTTTTTTATTTCTTGTTGTTCTAACTCATTTTTATCTTTCATAAACGCTAACATTAAAAAGCATTCGTGAAATTTTAATTTAGTGATATTTTTAACTCTGATAATGTCTCCTTGAGATAAGGCAAAAATAGATTGATACCATCCATACTTTGCTGAAAATGCTTGTACTCCTCCGAGTGAATTAGATGTGGATTCTTCAAACAATTCAGGGTAATTTCCGACAATTCCAGTCCTAAATTCAGAAAAAAAAACAAAGAACTGACAACAGCATCCATAGGCATATCTAACATATCCTCTTTTGTTTCAGGAGTATATTTACTTATTATATATTTATCTTTTACTTTAGCTGTTATAGGTCGATACAAAACATTCATTGCAACTTCTATATTTTTATATTCTCCTGTAAATGAATCAAGGTCAATATATTCTCCTAATGTCATATCATCTAAATCAGGAACAAATCCATATTGCTTATCATTCATTTTAAATGTTGTAACTAATTGAGGTTTATTTAAAAACAATTTATTAATATCTCCTGTTATTTTTTCAACATCTGAATATTTCATTAGAGTTGCTAACTTGTGACTCACGCCACAAAATATTTCCATCATCTTAGCTTGTACAAAATTCACATCAGGGTTTTCTTCGTGTACTACTAAAAACTTTTTATACTGTCTTAAAGTAATCTCATTTAGACTTGTAGGTATCTTTACATTAACTTCCATATTGATATAACGTATTTTATTTAGTTTTTTATTCAAAAAAAAAGGTACTTATTTCTAAGCACCTAATTTAAACAAACAAAAGTAATTTTACTAATCTAAAGATTTACATTGATGGCTGCAATATCCTTTTTCATATATTGGTTTTTCACATTCAACGCACTTGTGTTGTGGTTCATCCCAAGGGGGAGTATAATAATTCATATTTGATTTTTTTCTATATATTCTATTTCTTCAGTTAATTCATTTACCTGTAATAAAGCATCATTTCTTTGTTCTCTGTATTTACTATTAGCTACTTTACAATTTGCTATGTGTGTTTGTAAGTTATTAGTATAAAAGAAAATATCAATTATTAATGTTTGCATTAATTTTAAATCTTCATCATCAATATTATCATTTACTTTTTTATTAATTAAGTCAGTAAATAAAATTGCATTATTATAAAATGATAAGTCTTTAGTATTCTGTATTTTGTCCATTTATTTTAATTCTTTTGTCTAATAGTTCTATTATATCAACAATTTGTTCTTCTTTTTCTTTGTGATTTATAGAAGTTTCTTTTACTCTTATCCAAAAATGTTGACTTTCTTTTGTGCTAAATAAATCTTTTAACAAAGTTCCGAATTGTCTAAGTGGTCTCATAATTATATATTTCTACTTGGATATTCTTTTATTTTTTGTTTATTCTTTTGATAATATTCTCTTGCCTTTTCTAATTTCTTTTCTTTATTAAGTTGGTAATATTCTCTTTGTTGCTTTAAAATATAGAATTTTTTTTCTATATAATCCTTTTTCCTTCTTTCTTTTATAGACTCTTTATTTTTTAAAGCATATAACCTGTTGTATTCTTTAATGTCTTGTTTTAAATTTATCATAATTTAATTGTTAAAATTATTATTACTAATGTTGCTAATATATAAAAACCTATTAATCTCCATATATTATTTTTATCCTGTTTTAAATATTTTTTAATCATCATTGAAAATATTTACAAATCTTTTTACTTCTAAATTAAATCTTGTTTGCTCTAAACTTTCTATTTGCTTTTTAAGAACAGGTCTTAAATAAATAGTGTTATAAGTGCTGCAATCTTTGTAATGCTTTTTAAGAGCCTTAATATCTTTTTTAATATAATCTATTTCTTTCATTTTGTTTTGTTTTAAAAGGGAGGTTTTACCCTCCCATTGTTATTAAGAAATTTTATCAAGTTTTTCAATTATTAAAATACTTTCCTTAACATTTTCTGCTTCTTCTAAAGCATTTATACCTTCTATAACTTTTCTATCATTGTTATTAGATTTAGCTGAATTAATTCTATCTATTATTTCAGATATTTTTTGGTTAATTGTTTTTAAAGTGTACATTTTTGTTTGTTTTTGATATTAACTTAATTATTAATATACATCAAATATACAAAATATATATTAAACTAAACAATGTTTTTATAATTATTTTATATTTAATCTATGTCTATAAATTCACAATGTTCTTTACAATCTGAACACATTCCTGTTTCTATATTTAAGTATGGGTTTGCCCCACAGCAATTTGATACTATTTCCATTATAATTCTTTAATTAATTCTTCTATGTCACTATAAGCAGATTCACATTCGTGTACTTGTGAGCCACCTTCTTTAATTTCATCTATTGCTAATTGATAAAATTCTTTTATTTGTTCTTCTAATTTTGGATATTTTAAAATACTATCTAAACAATATCTTGCGAGTTCTTTTATTTTCATAATTCTTTTAAAGTTTCTTTAATACTATCTAAATACATATCCTGCATCTTTTTATTTTCTTTAACAACTTGACTAATTATAAATGGCAAGTCTTTAAATAAACTATCAGTATTCCATACTAACCACCTTTCATTTTTTCCATATTCCCCAAACCCTATATGGATTTCTCCATCAGAACATTGTAAATGATTCGTTTCGTATATATATGTATTCTCTTTAGATTCTTTTAATTCTTTTTCTAACTCTTTAATTCTTTTTTCTAATTTGTGTATTGCTTTCATAATTAAAAATTGTTTTGTAGGTTAATGTAATCAACTTGCTTAATAGCATTTAAAGCGTCTTTAAGCCACTCTTGTTGGTATGGTGGTAGGTTACCATATTTTTTAATAGATTCTAAGTTACCTATTGCTTTTCCGATTAACTTTGCGTTTTTATATATTTCCATTTTGTAGTGTTTAGTATTAATATATAACAAATATATATAAAATATGTTAAACTAAAAAATAATATTAATCTTTTTGTTTTGGAGCAAATTCTAAATAAGTACAATACTTACAATACCACATCCAACCATTCTGTGCTGAACCTATATAAACATATTCTTGTTTACACTTTTTACACTTCTTATTGTATTGCATATTTTCCAAAGTTTGGTCTTGATAATAAAGAATAAGTCGCATATCTCGTTGGGTCAATAAGATGATTGTGCTTATCTTCTGGAACATTTATAAGTTTACCTGACCTGTCTTCTTTCCATTTGTAGTTTCTAAACTCCTGAATAGCATTATTTGACTCACTTGTAATATGAATTTTATATCTTCTTAATAAATCAATCCCTGCATTAACTGAATCCTTTCCTTTTAAACTTGGGAATATATTATGACCCATTCTTCTTAGTTCTGCTATAAGTCTTGGCTCTGCACTATCGGCATAGATTGGATTATTTAATAAGTTCTTTTCTTTTAAAAAGATATTTATATCATTAGTTGTCATTTGAGTTCTATATAAATGTTCTTTAATATAAAGATTATAATCTAATGTATAAACTGCTACTAATGTAGTTGGGTCATTGCTATAGCCAAAATCCATTCCATAAGCTATTAATTTAGCATCTAAAGGTATTTGTTTTACTTCTACATATTTAAAGATAGTACTTCTACTTACTGCTCGTTCTCCTAATCCATATACTTGCCAATATTGTTCGTCTGTTTCTTTAAGTCTTTCTATTTCTTTTATTATAGAATCTTCAACAAATGGATTATCTAAATAAGTTGTTATATAAAATTCACAGTCATCTCTTGTTAAAACTTTATCATAAATCCAATGATATTCATCTGAAGGATTAAAATCTAATATAATTTGCTCTTGAGTTCTAAATATTAATTGTTGCCAATCTTCAAAGTATAATTCATTTGCTTCATTAATAAAAAGCAAATCTCTTTTACGACCTCTAATCTTTTGAGGTTGGTCTAAAGATATAAACTCTAGTAGATTTCCAAATAAATAATATTCTGAATTTGATTTATTATGGAATTTCTCATTATAAATATTATGAGTTTGTAATATTCCTATAAAATCTCTTAAAACTGTTGCTCTTAAACTTGGAAATGTCTTACGACAAACAGTAACTATTTTATTATTATTGTGAGTACAATATTCAAAAATAATCCAAAGTATTATATTATATGTTTTACCTGAACGAGTACCTCCCTGCTCAACTAAAATTTTCTTATCGTTATCTAATAAGTGTTCATAGACTACATTAGTCTTTATTTTTAGTTCTTCCAATGATTTCTATTTGAAAGTTAGTGGGCATTCCTTCAGCACCTGTTATTTCTTGTCTCTCTACATACCCTCTGTGTTTCGCCTTTGTTTTTAAATAGAATATTGTTGCAGACGCAGAACCTTCCTGAATCTGTTTATGTAAACTGCTTTCAGCAAAGTCTATTGCTACATTAGAAAGGTCATCAACTTTTTCTTTAAATTTAATATCGTCTTTGCAATATTTATAAAATGTTTCTCTACTACATTCTACCTTTCTACAAGCTGTTGTTACTACTCCTAATGCTTTTTCTAAAGCCTTTAATAAATTCTCTTTTAATATGTCAGATTTTGTCATAATTTTCTATGTATTTGGTTTAATAAAACAGGTACTGCATTTTTCCATTTTACTCTATGATGTATTCTAAAATTCTTACTTCCCATAGCACTTACTTTAATAGATGATGGGTTGTACATTACAGAAAAGAATGATTTCACATAAGTTCCATAATCTAAATAAACATCTGTTAATCCACTTTTTTCTTGTTGATGTGCTGTTTGTACTAACATTATATTAGTTATCGTAGCAAATAATGTTCCTTTAGAACCTAAATTAACATAAGTAGTTACATCTTCATTTAATCTTCCTATAAATTTAAATGGTCTATCTGTACTGCATAAAAAACTATTCATTGCTTTTCTTAATAGTTTAACCTCAGAATTCGAACCTGAATCACCACCTATAAAATCTCCTCCTTGTGACATTGCTAATGTAGTTATGGGTGTTTTCTTATAAAAATCCACCATAATTTTCATTATTTTATCAAGGTTATGTATTCTTGTTTTTTTCCAATAATATCTACTATGCTTCTCTTTAAAATTATGATAAAATCCTGTATAATCATCACACATAATAAAGAAATATTTTAAATCTCTTTCTTTTGCTAATTTAAAGATTGTATTTGCTGAAAATAATGTACTTCTTAAATCATCAGTATTATCTCCTGCATCCATTTCTAAAGCTGCTTTCTTTTTATCAAAGATTATTAACTCATCTCCATAAATTTCTTTGTATTCAAATCTACTTTCGTCTAAATCATCAGCAACTAAAAAAATCTTACCTGTATATCCTTGATTTCTTAAACTTTTATATGTCCAAGATTTATCAGGTCTGCCGTGAACCATAATGAAAATAGCAAAATTATTCATCATCGTTTTGTATTTCATCTAAATATTTAGTCATCTGTACAAATCCTTTTTCTATTGCTTTTTCAAAGTCAATAATAATTAAAGCAGAATCCTCCATTAGTTCTTGAATTTCTTTTCTAGAGTGAGCATAAAAATCAGCTATTTTAGTATAATCAAATACTGTATGTCTACCTGCAGCTTGTATTAAGAATATTTTTTCTTCATCAGTTACGTTAGAAGATTGTATTTTCTTTAAAAGTTTGTTTGTTTTATTCTGTTCATAAAGTTCATTAATATTAGGTTTTTCATTTTTAGGTTCATATACAGGAGACTTTATTGTTTTTGTGTAAATTTCTTCATCTTCATCTTCAAAAGGAAAACCATCTAATCCCCACTCCTCTAATTCTATAATGTCCCAATCATTAGCTAACATATCCCAATCCCACTCTCCAAACCCTACATTGTCTTTTATAATAAACTGTTGTATTTGTTTATCAGTTAAATTTTCAGCTTTAATTACAGGCACTTCTTTTAAACCTATTTGTTGACAGGCTTTAAACCTCATATTGCCACCAATTATTTCTCCTTTCTTGTTTACTATTATTGGTCTAAGTTTTAACATCTCAGGAAAATCCCTAATGCTTTTAACAAGTTTTTTGAATTTTAAATCCTTTATAATTCTTGGATTTGTTGGGTTTATAAAAATCTGATTAATTTTTAAAGTTTCAATTTCAATTTTAGGGTTTAAAATATTAATATTAGCTGCCATAAGTATCTATATAACGTATTAATTCATTAATTTATTATCGTCCAACAATTTACAATATAAATTTATGTCTTGCAACTCCTTTAATAACCCTAAAAGTTCTTGTTCTGTTAAATTAATTCTTCCCTTTTTTTTTTGTCTTTCATTATTTCCACTAGGAATACAACAATTAAATAAGATATATTGTGTTAGACTGTTTCTATACTTAATAAAGTATGAATAATCATTTATATCCATATTAATGTGTTCTTAACTTTAAAAGATTATAACATTCTGTATATTTTTGTTTTGCTTTTCCTTTATATTCTTGTTTAAATAACTCATACAATCTTTTTGTGTATTGATATTTACTTGTGCAATTTACATAATATTTTTCTGCAAACTTCTTACCCTTACCTCTAAAATAGTTTACATTATCTGCTACATCTCCCATTATCATTTGCTCATAAAAATTATACATAGCTTCTTGTTCTGTTATATCATAAACTACTCTATGTTTATAATGATAATTATACATTAAACAGGGGAATTGTTTGTAATCTTTGTCTATTGAAATAATCATTACATTATCTCTGCCAAATTCATTTGATAATCTGTACCAATATCTTGCAACCATATCATCTGTTTCAACACCGAATCCATATTTACTATCATAAGTGTCTTTTACATATTGATGCATTTGATTTAACAAAGGTGGAATATGTGTTGCTTTTCTATTTGCTTTATAAACAGGAGTTAGTATTTTTCTAAAGTTTCCTTTACTCCCATTAAATGTAATAACCTTTTCAATTTCATAAGTTTTTTCTATATCATTTACAATCCTCATAAATTGCTCATCATATTTAGTTATTGAATCTTGTAAATCTGTGTAATAAGGTTCATTATTAGTATCTTTTTTATTTCTATAACAACTTGCAAATACTAAACTATCTGCATCGAATAATAATATCATATAATAATTTCGTTTAATGGTAATAAAATGCCTTGGCTTGTATTATTGTCTCCCCCTTTTATATCTCTATTAGTATTAAGATATTTTCTACATAATTTTTTTAATTTTTTAATTTCAATAAATATTATATTTTCATTTGAAGTTACAAAACAATAGAAATCTGAGTGTGATATTGTTATACCACTATCTTTTCCTCTGCTTGAATATTCAATAAATACATTTCCAGTATCCTTAGCTTTGTAATCTGTTTTAACTTCAATTTTTTTATTAGTTAATAAATCAAGTACAAGTTTTTCTCCTAATAAACCTAAATCTAAATCATATTTAAAATCGGAATTGTGTTTCATTATCTAAATAATATTTTCTTGTTCAACAATATCTAAGTCTAATTCTTTAGCAACATAATTAATATGTTTTTGAGTAGTTACCGACCACCATCCGTGTTGTACTAAGGTAGCATTATTAATTGTAGCTACGTGAGTTGTATAACTCCAAACTTGGTTTCCTAAAATGGTTAAATTTTGCTTGTATTTTTCTAATTTGTACATATATTTATTTTTTATATATCAAATATATACAATTTGTATGAATTATGAAAACAAATTAAGGTTTATTTTTTTTGCTTGATTTTCTTTTAAAAGATAAACAGGTTTTAATAACCTTTTCTTAGTCCACATTGTCGTATCAGGACAATACATTTCTTTAGTTTTTGGAAGTTTAATAGTATTTAACCAATATAGAAAATTTCCTTTAGGGTCATTAACAAAATATAATTTTACAATATCTTTATCCATTTTCATTAATTCATCGTATTTATATTTTTCAAGCATTTTATCTTCATAATACTTATTTCTAAATTTCATTTCTATTACACATTTATGTCCTTTAGATGTATAACCAATAGCGTCATAATGTTTAGAACCTTCTCCAGTCCATTTTAAATCCCAATTATCAAAATTTAAAAAATTAATTACAGTTTGTTCAAGTTTATGAATTTTATTTATTCCCATTATTCCAAACAATATTTAAGTCTTTAATCCATTTATTTATTATTGTGGGGGAACAAGTACAAGGTTCATAGTATTTATGTTGATAATATTGTGAGTGGAGGAGACATACCATTCTATATTCTGCTCTAAGGATAGTGTCTGATTTTGAAATTCTAAAGGCTTTCCATAATTTATAATCATAGTCATTAAATTTTACCATCTTTTAATTTTTATTTTATTCCAATCCTTTCTACGTTTATCACATTTGCAATTAGGATTTATCTTTTTCCAAATATATTTAATTCCAGTATAGTATGTAAAGTAATAAACTAAATCTCCTAATTTCATTGTATTTTATTTAATTCGTTTTGATATGCTTGTGATGCTTTTATTTTAGTTTTATATGTGCCTAAATTTTTAATTTTGCCATTTATTGAAATTGCTGCCACATAATTACTGCTTGAACTTTTGTAAACTCCAGTATATCCAGTTTTGTTTTTTCTATCTTTTATACAATTTTCTCGTTGTGTTATTATTTGTAAATTATATAATTTGTCATTTATTTTATTATTATCAATATG
>TARA_R110000851_G_scaffold119339_3_pt1 | contig 21378 bp, 16 predicted proteins | sample TARA_R110000851 | Tara Oceans TARA_R110000851 (sample SAMEA4397627) | marine metagenome | biome: Polar Biome; feature: [DCM] deep chlorophyll maximum layer (ENVO:01000326); material: water (ENVO:00002006), including particulate matter (ENVO:01000060) such as... | depth 17 m
AACTATTGACTGATAGGTTGGCAAATTCAAGTCCAGGTGATCAAATAGTCAAAATGGTAGACGCTGTGACTAAGATGTATACACAATCTGTTAACAAGCAAGTAGATATGTTAAAAAAGAAAAAGGTTTCTTCTGGTTGGAATGATTCTTCTACTAAGATTAGTAGATCGTATAGAGATATAATGAAGGAATTTGAATACTACTTAAGAGCAGAAAATGCAGCTATTAAAGGTGCAGATAGAGATAAGGCCAGTAAGTTAAAGGCCGGTGATAAAGATACTTGGAGTGAAGAAAAATATTATCAAAAAGAAATGCTTAAATATGCAAGAAGTATACAAAAAGAATTTAAAGAACTAGCTAAAGTTTTAAAGGCGATAGATAAAAGCAAAGACTATATAGATCTTAGATAGGGTAAAAACAATATGAAATTTAATATAAAAGAATGGCAAAACAGTTATCTAACTGAAGACAAGAACCAAGTTAATAAATGGGCTAAACAAGTTCAGAGTGAAACAGGGTACAAAACTAAAATCGACGGAAAAGGTGTATACATTCCAGAAGGACCTTCTGCAAATCGAGATTATGACGGTGATATGGTATGGGGATGGACGCCAGGAGAAGGAGCATGGACAGAAACTGGAGCGGGCGCATATTCCTACAAAGACAAGATTGATAACATCGATGATTTTATTGACTTAGTAAACAACCCCAACAAAACAATGGGTAAGTGGAATTAGATAATTTATAATGAAAGTGAAATTAAGTGGCATATATTTTTATATGTCATTTTTTTTGTTTATATTATAGTAATTAAACGTTTAACTAAAAACAAATTTATGCAACAGCGAAACAACGATTTCAAAAAAAGACCTTTTAAAGGCAAAAGACATAGAAGAGAAGAATTTTATGTCCCAGGATGTGGATTAGGGGTAAAAATACCCGATGGAGAATATGGCACTCTCGAAAAAGGATTAAGGTATCTAAAGCGACAGCTAAAGGATGCAGATACTATGCTGACCTTAAGAGAAAAGAGATACTATACTAAACCTTCTATGAAAAGAAGAGTACTGAAAGAGGAGGCAATACGAGACCAACAGTATAAAGAAAGAATTAAAAAAGGATACGATAGATGGCATCCTTGCTGGACAGCTATTATAGATGGAAAAGCTTCATAATAGTAGTAAAACATACGTATTTTAAATTAAGGGAACATTTTTTGTTCCCTTTTTTATTTTTAGGTTTATTTTTGTATATTTATATAATGAAGCCGAAAAACACACTATCTCTTATATAGTGTAAAAGGCCAATTACATAAATATCTATTAAGGTTAACAATAACCTTATTTCCAAATTAAAATATTACGGAGAAAAACTCATGGCAAATAATTCAAAATTGCTTAAAGAGGCTATTGCTGATGCTAAAGCGGTTAGAGAAACTGCAATTGCAAATGCTAAGATAGCGCTCAATGAAGCTTTTACGCCGAAATTACAATCAATGCTTTCTAGAAAAATCGAAGAAGAATTAGAAGACGAAGAAGATACTGTTGAAGAACAATCTACGTCATCTGGTATCGGAACTGGTACAGGAGTAAAAGTAGCTGATGGTAAAGACGAAGAAAAAGCGGAAACAAAAACATCATCTGCATCTGCAGGAACTGAAGGCGACGATACAGTTGTTGATAAGTTAACTGAAAATGAAGATGAAGATGAAGAACTAGCTGAAATGTATGAAGACGAAGACGAAGAAGAAGTAACTGAAGATGAAGATCTTGATGTTGCAACTGGCGAAGAATCAGAACTTGATGCAGAATTAGCTGAAATTATTAAAGAATTGGAAGCTGAAGACGAAGAAACAGCTGAAGAAGGTACTTACGAAGGTGAAGAAATGGAAACTGAAACTGAACCTGTTGCAATGGAAGACGAAGAATTAGAAGATGAAGAAGTTACCGCTGAAACATCTGATGATGAAGAACTAGATCTTGACGAAATCATTAACTCTCTTAGGGAAGAAGATGAAGATGAAGAAGAAACAGTTGCAGAAACTGAAGATGCTGACGACTTAAAAGACGAATTAGAAGAAGCTTATGCTGCTATTAAATCTTTAAAGGGTACAATCAATGAAGTTAATCTATTAAATGCAAAACTTTTATTCTCTAACAAATTATTCCGTTCTCACAATTTGACTGAAGGTCAAAAAATGCGAGTAATAGAAACATTTGACAGAGCTGCAAACGTTAGAGAAGTTAAATTAGTATTCTCTACATTAGCTGAATCATTAAGTTCTAATGCAACTAGAAAATCTTCTTTAAAAGAAGGTAGAGCATCTAAAGCATCAAAATCTACAAGACCAGCTAAGGCTGTAATTGTTGAAGCAAACCAATTCAATAACCGAATGAAAAAATTAGCAGGGTTAATATAACCCGCTTAAATTAGGAGAAAAAAAAATGTCAAACATTTCAAACTTATTAAACAGTGCTGGTGATACATACAACAACCAACTAGCACAAACAAGAGGTTTGGTTTCTAAATGGAATAAGACTGGTCTTTTAGAAGGAATAGACCAAGAATATGACAAGTCAGGAATGGCTGTATTATTAGAAAACCAAGCAAGACAGCTTATCGATGAAGCTTCAAACACTTCAAGCGGTACAGCTAATAAAGAACAATGGTCAGGAGTTGCACTTCCACTAGTACGTAGAGTATTTGGTGAAATCGCTGCAAAAGACTTTGTTTCAGTACAACCAATGAACTTACCATCAGGTCTAGTATTTTTCTTAGACTTTAAATATGGTGATTCTAATGGTACACAACAAACATCAGGCGCTGACCTTATGGGTAACACATCAAAATCTGACGCTGATGCTGAAGGTGGTCTTTACGGTGCTGGTAAATTTAGCTATTCTGACGCTTCTAAAGTAGTAACTTTAGCAGCAGGTACAGTAATTCCTGCTTCAGCTTCATGGCAAGAATTAGGTTTTGCTTCTGCATTATCTAAGTCAGTTGCTGATGGATCTGCAATCAAATTATCTACAGATGTAAACAAATTAACTGATGGAACCTTTAACATTGACTTAAATACGTTAAGAGCTACATCATTCCTACCAGTAGAAACTGGACATGTTTACGGAAACCATGAGGTTTACAGTGCATACAACTTTGCAACTGATGCAAATGGTGTTAAAACTACAGATCCTGCAGCTGCAGTTTCTTGTTCATTCTTTATGGCACAAACAACAACTCCAGCTGCTGGTAGAACTTCTATTGCTGTTGCTGCTGGTGTTTCTTTCTCAGTTGATACAACTGCAGATAAAAGAAATGACTTTGAAATGTCTGGTGCAAATGTTGATGCTGCACTAAACACTCAAGATATTGGGATACCTCAAATCGATGTACAGTTAAGAAGTGAAGCTATTGTTGCAAAGACTAGAAAACTGAAAGCTGCATGGTCTCCTGAGTTCGCTCAAGATCTTAATGCTTACCATTCTATCGATGCTGAAGCTGAATTAACTTCAATGTTATCTGAATACATCTCAATGGAAATTGATTTAGAAATCATTGATATGTTGATCCAAAATGCAAATACAACTGACCATTGGTCTGCTGCATTAGGTGAAGTATATGATGGAACAAGTGCATATTTAAGCCCAACAGCTGCAGAAGCTTACACTCAATTCTCATGGTTCCAAACTTTAGGTACGAAAATACAAAAAGTTTCGAATAAAATACACCAAAAAACAATGAGAGGTGGTGCAAACTTCCTAGTTACTTCTCCAGAAGTTGCAACTATCTTAGAATCAATTCCTGGATATGCTGCAGATACGTCTGGTGATGCTGCATCATTTTCAATGGGTGTTCAAAAAGTTGGTGCATTAAACAATAGATTTACAGTTTACAAAAACCCTTACATGAAAGAAGCAACTATCTTGTTAGGATTTAGAGGAACTCAATTCCTTGAAACTGGTGCTGTTTATGCTCCATACATTCCGTTGATTATGACTCCTCTGGTTTACGATCCTACAAACTTTACTCCACGTAAAGGTGTAATGACTCGTTACGCTAAGAAAATGGTACGTCCAGAATTCTATGGTAAAATCCACATTGCTGGATTAAATAGAATCTAATACTAAATTTTAGTATAATATTTTTAAAGAAGGAGCTAAGAAATTAGCTCCTTTTTTTTATGTCTTGATATTTATTCTAGAACAACATACTTTAATTAAATTTAGTAAGAGAGGTTATTATGTCAAAACAAAATATAGAAAAAAAACCACCTAAGGGCAATGTTAAATTTTCAATAACCCTATCCCCAGAACAGAAAGCTGCAAAACAAGCAATGTTGCATCATCCTTATAATTTTATAGTAGGAAAGGCAGGTAGTGGAAAGACCTTACTGGCTTGTCAGGTTGCACTTGATATGTTTTTTAAGAGAATGACAAACAAAATAGTAATTACAAGACCAACTGTATCTACTGAAGATAATGGATTTTTACCTGGATCAGAAAAAGAAAAGATGGAGCCTTGGTTAGTACCTATAAGATCTAATATGCGAAAAATATATAACAAACCTGAGATTCTAGATAAAATGGAGAAAGACGAATCTATAGAGCTTGTATCTTTAGCACATTTTAGAGGTAGAACATTTGAAAACAGTGTAGTAATTATAGATGAGTTTCAAAATCTAACTAGATCGCAATTTAGAATGGCACTTGGCAGATTAGGTAAAGGATCTACAATGATATTCTGTGGAGACAACCAGCAGATTGATTTAAAAGACAAAAACTATTCAGCAATAGTAGACCTTTCAAAAATAAATGATTCTCAATATGTATATAAACGTGTATTAGAAGACAACCACCGTCACATAGCAATAAATGAAGTATTTGAAATGTTGATGGGTATGTAAACTATTGCTAAATTAACCCTTAATCAAATAAAAATGTTAAAGGGCGCTATCTTATTTGCGCCTTTTTTTATATTTATATATAGAAAGTAAAAGTAAATTATGGCAACAAAAATATCAATATGGCCCGGTTCAGCATCATTTTCATCAGGAGATACACCTTTTGGATTATATGACAGTGAATCAATATTTCAGTCTGATATTGAAAAAACAGCAGCTTGGTGTGCTAATCGTTTAGGTTATCCAATAGTAGATATAGAATTACAACAACAAAACTTTTTCGCTTGTTTTGAAGAAGCAGTTAGTGAGTATAGTTCTCAAGTAAATTACTATAATATAAAGGAAAATCTGTTAACTTTAAAGGGTAATCCTACTGGTAGTAATCTTACCCACAGAGAAATAACACCTAACCATGGTAGACTAATAACAATCGCAAATTCTTATGGTGCAGAAGCTGGTAGTGGAGGAGATGTAACCTATTATAGTGCATCTATAGCCATCACTGCATCAAAACAAGTTTACGATTTAACAGATTCAAGCCTTATAAATTTAGAATCTGGTATAGCAGGAACAGATGATATAGAAGTTAAGCGTGTATTTTATGAAGGTACTCCAGCAATGTCAAGGTTTTTTGATCCGTACGTAGGGACTGGTTTTGGATCAGATCAAATGTTAGATGGTTTTGGTTTTGGTAATTATAGTCCAGCCGTTAATTTTTTAATGATGCCAATGTATGGCGACTTACTACGTGTTCAAGCAATAGAATTTAACGACCAAATACGAAAATCTGCATATACTTTTGAATTAAAAAACGACAGATTAAGAATATTTCCTGATCCTAAAAATTCGTATAAATTGTGGATAGAATATGTTAAAATAAGCGACAGAAATAGCGCATTAAAAAACGGAATTGTCGCAAATACTATTTCTGACTTTTCAAATGCAACATATGATAATATGTTGTATGATAACATAAATGACCCAGGAAAACAGTGGATAAGGAAATATACACTAGCGACAGCAAAAGAATTACTTGGTAATATAAGAAGCAAATATGCATCTATACCAATACCAGGTGCAGAGGTAAGTTTAGATGGTGATACACTAAGAAGTGAAGCAGCTGCAGAAAGAGAAAACTTAATATCACAATTAAGGGAAGATCTAGAAGCTGCATCAAGAAGAAATCTTTTAGAAAGACAAAAAGAAGAATCTGAGTTTATGAATGAAACAATGAATAAGATTCCTTATGGAATATATATCGGATAAATTATGGCATTATTTGGCGGACAAAGAGATATAAGTTTATTTAGAACCCTTAATAGGGAACTAATAAATGAGCTTGTCGATACAGAGGTTGATATTTTTAAGACTTCTATATACGAAGTAGACGATAATTTATATGGAGAAGCAATAGATAAAGTATATAAAAAAGGTGTTAGGGTAAATTGCTTAATAACCCATGAAGATCAAGAATGGGATAGTAGTGAATTTGGCCCAGACGTAAATCAAGCCACAACCTTTGCATTCTTAAGAGATGACCTACTACCAGCTGGTTCAATTGGTATACCATCTGCAAATGTTGTTTTAGAGGTTGGTGATATTATATGGTGGAACAATATATATTGGGAAATAGACTCAACAAATGAAAATCAATTTATAGTTGGTAAAAATCCAGACTCAGATCTAGGTAAAGTTTCTGGTGAAAGAGGTAATTTCGGTTCAAGTTTTTCAATTATTTGTAACACACATCAAACTAGAAAAAGTAAAGTTCAATTTGAAAATATAAGAGAAGGCTATTCATATGGCCTATATAACGAGTAAAAATGGCACAAGAAGAATATAATCCAAAACGTGAGCAATTAAAAGAGAAATCTCCAGGACCTAGGTCTATACTTGATCGTGCCAAAAATACAGTAAGTAATCCACCAAATAATCCAAATAATCCAGGAAATCCAAACCTAAATTTTAGTAGATTAGTAACTACTTCTACTGGCGATAGCATATCTAAAGATAGAAGCCGCCAAGTAAAAAGAGACGATACTGTAAAAGACGTGGCTGTTGGATTATACGATGCAGATGAAGCAATTCACTATTATTTTGAAAACGTTATTCAACCTCGAGTAACTGAAGGACAAAAAGAAATACGTGTACCTATAATATATGGATCACCAGAAAGATGGAAATCGGTACAAAAAAGCGGCGTTTTTAGGGATAAGACTGGAAAAATACAATTCCCAATTTTAATGTACAGGCGAACAGGTATAGAAAGACAAGAAGGATTTAACAAACTAGACGCCAATCACCCTCATCTATATTATACTGTTGGAAAAAAGTATAATCAGAGAAACAGATATGATAAGTTTGATCTTTTAATAGGTAGAAAACCTAGTCAAGAATCATATAATATAGTAATACCTGACTACGTCAAACTTACATATGAATGTATACTTGTAACTGAATTCATAGGACACCAGAATAAAATTTTAGAAGATGTTAATTATGCATCTAATTCATATTGGGGAAAAGATAATTATTATAAGTTTTTAGCAAATATGACTTCATTCGATGTATCAAACGACCTAGAACAAGGTTCTGATCGGGGAATAAGAGCAACTTTTGCACTAGAAATGAATGGTTATATTATACCTGATAACTTACAAAAAGATATGACACAATATAATAAACGAGACCATACTGTATCTAAGATACTGATGGGTACAAAAATAGTTAGTGATATAAATAATTTACCAAATAAATAATTAAAATAAGGAGAGGTTATAACATGGAAGAACAAGAAATTCAAGACAAATTAAATCAACACAGAATTAATAAAGCCGAAACAGGTAATAAAGATTCATCAACAAAATTTACAAATGAAGAACTAAAGGCTATATCAGATATAAAGCAGAGCTACGATAGCTTAACCCTTAGGATGGGCCAAATTCACTTTGAATTAAAATCATTGACAAGTGAAAAGGAAAATGTAGAAAATCTATTTAGTAAAAATAGAGATGAAGAAGTACAATTTGCCCAAGATCTAACTTCAAAATATGGAAAAGGTTCTTTAGATATAGAAACTGGAATATTTACCCCATCAGAATAGTTTTAGGATATTTCGGTTATATTTATATATAGATAAATAGTGGATAGACAAACATCCATATCAATAAATACACGAGGAGAAAATAAACATGGCAGAAAGAATCGTTAGTCCAGGTGTTTTTACACAAGAAAATGACCTATCGTTTTTACCTGTAGGTATCGGCGAAATTGGAGCAGCAATTATAGGTAGAACAGCTAGAGGCCCAGCCTTTCAGCCTACTGTAATTCGCTCTACAAATGAATTTGAGTTAAAATTTGGTAGTGAAACAGCTGGTACTTATGTACCATACACTGTTAAAGAATACCTAAAAAGTGCAGGAGCAGTAACCATTGTTCGTGTTTTAGGTTTAAATGGATATGGTGAAACCCTTCCACAACAAGTATATTTAATAGCTTCGCAATCTGATGCAATACCTCATATCTTAGGTGTAGTACATGCAAGTTCAAGAAATTCTACACAGCAAGCCGGCGATATTGTATTTGGTAGTTCTCCTGGTGGAGGACATTTTGCAACTGCATCTATATCGTGTAGCGTATCACCAGACCTATCATTAGGCAATAGGCTAACAGAATTTCAGATTGCAGCCGAAGGTACTACTTATAGGTTTATAGGTGCTAATCCTTTAAATATACCTGCTGATTCACACCCACTCTATTATTATGCTACAGGTTCAACTGGAACATTAACTACAGCAAATCTTGCAACTGAAATAAATGGAGCAACAACAATTACTGATTTAGTAACCGCAGTAGCTTCAGGATCTTCAATAAACCTAACAGCAAATAAAGTTGGTACAACTGCAAATGGATATACTTTATCAACTGCATCTGCAGAAGCTGCTATCGCACTATTTGCTCCTGTTGCAGCTACATTAGCTAAACCATTCCCAGGACACCAATTTCAACAAGGAGTTGCAAATACTGGTAGTGGATATTTCTATGACGCAGTAAATGGATCAGGAATTGTAACACTAACTGATTTTGCAAATAGCGATCAACCTTTATCAGCTTCTTTTGATAAAACAAACGCTAATTACTTTAAAAATGTATTAGCAATAGATCCAGGAAAACACGTACCTACTGCAGGACAATCTGCACTAGAAAAATCATATGTATATTCTTTATTTAACTCACAATCATTTGGAGCAATGGCTACAAATAAAGGTGGTGGATATTCATTTGTTAATGCAACTGCACACACAGCAAGTGTAAACTTTCATGCAGCTGCCGCTACTGTAACTGGAACAACAAGTACTACTTCTGGAAAACAATATAAAGCAGCATGTACACCTTGGGTATTATCTCAAAAATTAAATGGTGCTGCAGGAAGCCCATTATTTAAGTTCCATACTTTATCACATGGTAATGGTTCAAATAAAATATGTAAGGTTAGTATTGTTGGAATTAAGAAGGCTGGTTCAATATCTGGACAAGATCACGGTAGCTTTACTGTACTTGTTAGAAAATTTGATGATACAGACACTAAAGTAGTTTCTTTAGAATCACATACAAACTGTAACCTAAATCCAAGTTCTCCAAACTATTTAGCTAGAGTTATTGGTGATCAATACCAAGAATATGCTAATGATTCATCAGGAAACGCAAAATTAGTTGTAAAAGGTAATTACAGAAATATGTCAAGATATGTAAGGGTTGAAATGCATGAAAATGCTAACAATGCTGTCTATTCAGATACATTAATACCATTTGGCCACGAACCATATATTTCTCCGTTTTCATTACCAGCTCTTGTAGCACAAGGACACGCATCCGCTGCAGCATATCCTAAAGCGGCACTAGTAACATCTAGAAGTTTAGATACTGATACAAAAACATATTTCGGATTTAACTTTAATGAAACTATTCTTAAAAATGGTATGGAAAACTACCTTGCTCCATTAAGTGGCGACGCTTCAATTGGAACAAATGCATCATTCTTTTTAGAAAGTTGTCAAGTTACTGGTTCAACTGTAACCGTTGATAGTGCATTACACGCTAAAAAATTCTCACTTGCATTTCAAGGAGGTTTTGATGGTGTTAATCCAGCTACACAAATAGCAATGGAAAAAGATATGCTTTCTACCAATACTTTAGGTATGAGCTTTGCATCTACAACAACTGATGGTTATGTAGCATACAAAAAAGCATTAGATTCAGTTGGAAATCCTGATGAAATTGATGTTAACATGATCGTTATGCCAGGAATACTTGCAGAAAATGCTTCAAATATAGTTGCAAAGATAATTGATACTTGTGAAAATAGAGGTGATTGTTTCTATGTAATGGATGGAGTTAACTCTACATCTGGAAAAAACACAATAAACGCAACCGCAAATGCAGATTTATATGATACAAGTTACGCTGCAACTTATTTCCCATGGGTAAAAATACTTGATGCAACTGTTAATAGGTTTGTTTGGGTACCGCCATCGGTAGTTGTACCAGGTGTAATAGCTTATAATGATAAGGTTGCATTTCCTTGGTTTGCTCCTGCTGGACTTAACAGAGGTAGTTTAAATAGTGTAATTGATGTTTACTCAAGATTAACACACAATGAACGAGATGATTTATACGAAGGAAAAGTTAATCCAATTGCAGTATTCCCTAATACAGGAGTTTGCGTTTGGGGTCAGAAAACTTTACAAACTAAACCATCTGCCTTAGACAGAATTAACGTAAGAAGATTACTAATAAAACTTAAGAAATTTATTGCTTCATCTACAAAATATCTTGTATTTGAAAACAATACTACTGCAACCAGAAACAGATTCTTAAATATTGTTAACCCTTATTTAGAAACAGTTCAAGCTCAACAAGGTCTTTATGCCTTTAAAGTTGTAATGGACGAATCAAATAATACACCAGATGTAATTGATAGAAATCAAATGAAAGGTGAAATATTCCTACAGCCTGCAAAAGCTGCTGAATTTATCATTGTAGATTTCAACATCATGAGAACTGGTGCGTCATTTGAAGAATAGAATTTAACAAGTATTAAAGAAAAAGATATTTATATATAGAGGAGAAAAATAAATGGCAAATCTAGTCGATCCAAATGAAATAATGTTCACGGCCTTCGAGCCAAAACAACAAAACAGGTTTATATTCTATGTTGATGGAATTCCAGCCTATCTTATTAAAACAGCTGCAAGACCAAAGCTAGCAACAGAAGCTTTAGAACTACAGCATATGAATGTTTCAAGATATGTTAAGGGTAAAACAACATGGGAAACTATTGATTTAGTTTTATATGACCCAATAGTACCATCAGGCGCACAAGCTGTAATGGAATGGGTTCGTTTACACCATGAATCAGTAACAGGTAGAGATGGTTATGCAGACTTCTATAAGAAGGATGTAACTATTAATATACTTGGACCTGTAGGTGATAAAGTAGAAGAATGGACTGGTAAAGGTGCAATGATTACATCAGCAGACTTTGGTGCAATTGATTGGACACAAACCGCAGCTGCAAATGAAATTACTATAACTATTCAATGTGATTACTGGATATTACAATACTAATATACATTATTTTATAAAAATTAAGAAATCCCTTACAAATAGTTTGGGATTTTTTATTATATTTTGTAGGAGATATATATTTATATACGTTATAAACCAAAACGCAAAGGAGATAAAGTTATGTCAAAAGTAATAGACTCAGACTATCCAGGAGAAAATAGGCTCTCGGATCAAGAATTAAAAAATCAAGTAATACAACAAGCTGCCCCAGAACTTACTAAGGCTTCAAAGGATTTAAAGTTTCCAACTGAAACAATAGATTTACCATCAAAAGGATTGTTATATCCTAAAGGTAGTCCATTATCTAAGGGAACAATTGAAGTAAAATACATGACGGCAAAAGAAGAAGATATTTTAACTTCTCAAAACCTAATAAAAAATGGTACAGTTATTGATGTATTATTATCAAATCTTATTGTTAGTCCAATAAATTATGATGATTTATTAGTTGGTGACAAGAATGCTATTATGATAGCTGCTAGGGTTTTAGCGTATGGAAAAGATTATGAGGTAGAATTAACTAGTCCTACTTCAGGTGACAAGCAAAAAGAAGTTATAGATTTAACTCAATTTCAATTAAAAGAATTTGATCCTGAAATATTTAAAGAAGGAGAAAACTGCTTTGCATTCCAACTTCCAGCATCAAAAAGAACTATAGAGTTTAAACTACTTACTCATGGTGATGAAAAGAAAATTCAAAACGAAATCAAGGCAAATAAAAAAATGAGAAGAAGAATAATGGGTGTTAGTCCTGAATTAAGTACTAGGCTTAAATTTATGCTTCTTTCTGTAGATGGTGAACATGATAGAGTTACTATTGGTAAGTTTGTTGATGACGAATTCTTATCTAGAGATTCTTTAGCGTTTAGAGAGTATATGAATTCAATATCTCCTGATATAGACCTTACTCACACATACTACGATGAAATTAGCGGTGAGGAGCATGAAGTGCAACTACCAATGACCGTTCAATTTTTTTGGCCTAGGGCCTAACTATAGGCCCATTCTGCACCAACAGTTATTTGATATAGCTTACCATTCCCAAGGGGGTTTCCCATGGAATGTTGTATACGAAATGCCAGTACATATTAGACGCTTTACCTACCAAAAGCTTATAGAAGCTAAAAAGGCCGAAAAGGAAGAAATGGACAAAGCTAAATCAAAAAGTGGCTCAAAACCCTCTAGATAGAGGTTAACAATTCCATTATCTTCTGATATTTATATATGTAATAATATGAACATTAGGAGATAACCCATGTCAAAAGAAAAACAAATTAGAAAAATAATACGCGAAGAAATCCAAGGAGTAATCCAGGAAGATAACGTGCTATCAAAATTTCTAGTTAATATACTAAATAACTTAGGATCTGCTGCTAAAAAAAGAGCAGTTAAAAAACTTTTATCTACTCCAGAAATACAGGATTTAATGAATGCAGATACTCCTGAGAGAGATAAGTATAATTCCAGTTGGGAAAAATTAGCTAAAAAATATAGTTAGTAAAAGAATAACCAATGGCCAAAAAGTTTTCAGCAAAAGATCAGTCTCAACTCAATTTAGAGTTAGACAAGCAGAATAAGCTCTTAATATCAGCAACTAAACAGGTTGATGCTATGGCTCAAAAGTATGCTAAATTTGCAGATAAACGATCAAAAGACGCCAAAGAATATAAAAAACACCTAGACTCTGCTCAAAAAAGATTAGACACAATAGCTGAAAAATCTGCAGAAGTAGCTGAAAATTATTCAACAGCCTCTGATTTTGCTAGAGACTTAAATAAAGAACAACAAAACTTATCAAAATTAATGGGTGACCATGCAGCAGCCCAAGAAAAAGATATTATGGGAGCTATGGCTCTCAAAAAGTTTGCAATAGAAAAAAATGCGGTAACAGCTGCACAAAATGCTATTCAAAGCGGAAATTTAGCGGTAGGTCAGGCACTAAGTGCCACTATAGCTCTAGATGTTGGCATGTTAGAAGAAGTAAAATCTGCAAATATAGATATTGGATCCTTAATGGAATCACAAGATACAATTTTATCAAACATGGCAATTGCCCATACTGAAGAAATTGATGCACTAACGGCTGCTGGTGGTAGTCAAGCAGATATACTAGCAAAAACAATTGAACAATCCCAAGAACTTAAGGATATGGGAGAGCTTTTTGTCGAACAAGTAGACTCGGCTAAAGAAATGAACGAGTTAATGTCTAAAAAAAATATTGCTGGTTTTGAAACTAGAAAAATACTTGAAAAACAAACAGAACAATTTCAAGCCCAACAAGATTTGATAGACGACCTTAAAGATAAAGCGGCAAAATATATTGGTATATTTAGTAATGGTCAATTAGCATTTGCATTCATAGCAACCCAAATAGGCCAGTTTACTAGAGAAATGAGAGATTTTGCAAATTCTACCGGTGTAAGTCTACTTAATTCAGGTAAATTAGTAGGCCAAGCTAAGATTTTAAACGTTACAATGGCTGGTATGGGTATAGCACAAGAAGATATAATAGCTTCTCAACAAGCAATGCTTAATATTGGTATGTCAATGAACGACTTGACAATGGAAAACGTTAAACAAACAACATTATTAGCTGAAAGATTTGGAATGGGTGCAGACAGTGCTGCTCAATTTAGAAAAGACTTAATGATGATGAGTGGTGGTAGTGAAAAACTAGCTACAAACCTACAAAGCTCTGCAATAGCATTAGCAAAAGCAAACGGCCTTGCTCCTGGAAAATTACTAGGTATTATGGCAGATAATGCAGAAGAATTTGCTAGATTTGGTAAAAAAGGATTTGCAAATGTTGCAAAAGCAGCAATTGCAGCCAAAAAACTTGGTGTAGAATTTAGTTCTATTGTAGAGGCAGGAAGAGGATTACTTGATATAGAAACATCTATTGAAAAAGAAATGGAAGCTAGTGTACTTATAGGTAGAGAATTAAATCTAAATGCAGCAAGAGAAGCTGCTCTTAAAGGTGACCATTTAGAACTTACAAAACAACTAACTAAACAGGTTGGCTCTTTAGAAGAATTTCAAGGTATGAACGTAGTACAACAACAAGCCCTGGCTGATGCAATGGGTATGTCTGTTGGTGAAATAACTAATATAATGGGTAACCAAGATAAATTAAATGATTTATCAGAAGCCGGCCTAGAACACTATAAAGAAACTGGTGAAATACAAGAACAACAGGAAGGCCTTCTAGCTAGAGTTGGAATGTTTCTTGGTGAAAACGCAGAAATGTCTGCTGCAATTGTTGGTAGTATGGGAAGCTGGAAAGAAGAACTTAAAGGTATATTAGGTTTCGTAGGAAAACTTGGTAAAAGTGCAATGAATAAAATAGGTTTTGGTGGTCAAGGTACGGATATGGCTGGTCCATTGACAAAGGGTGGAAAACCTGATATGAGGTTTGGTAAAAACAAAATGCCAAAAGCTCCAACTAAATTGCCATCTACTAAAGGTGGCGAAGGTGCAACTGGTATGATGAAAAGTATGTCAAAAATGAAAATGTCAGATGTTGTAAAGGGAGCAGCTGCAATGGTATTAGTAGCAGCCGCTGTTTTCGTATTTGCTAAAGCTGTAAAAGAATTTATGGGTGTAAGTTGGGAAGCGGTAGGTATGGCAGTTGTATCCATGTTAGCCTTAGTAGGAGCAGTAGCCTTATTAGGTATGATAATGATGTCGGGTGTTGGTGCACTAGCTATTATAGCTGGCGCCGCTGCAATGTTAATCGTAGCTGCTGCGATGTTAGTATTAGCATACGCACTTAAGATTGTAAGTGAAGCTGTACCAAACTTTTTATTGCTTATACCAATGCTACCTCAATTAGCTATTGGTATGATGATGATGTATCCAGCAATACCTGCAATATTTGCTCTTGGATTTGCTCTTCCATTCTTAGGATTTGGATTAGCTATTGCAGCTGCCGGATTCGCGGTATTTAATAAAGCTGGTGGAGCAGCAACTTTAACGGCTCTTGGTGAATCTTTACCTGTACTTGCTGGAGTAGGTGAAGGAATGGTTGCTGCCAGTATCGGTATGTTGGCAATCGGACTAGCTCTCCCATCATTAGGATTTGGATTACTTCTTGCAGCTGCAGGTTTTGGATTATTTCATAAGTCAGGAGGTGCAGAAGTACTATTTGCACTTGGTGAATCTTTACCAGCATTATCAGATGTAGGTGAAGGATTGGTAGCAGCAGGTGCCGGAGTACTAGCTATTGGTGTTGGTTTATTACCATTTGCATTAGCTATGGCAATTATGGCTGAATATATTCCTTTATTACCTATGCTTGCTGAAGGATTCGCAATAATGTCTCCTCCTTTAGTAGCTTTATCGGCTGTAGGCGAAGGATTACTTGTATCAGCAATGGCCCTTGGTGTTTTAGGTTATAGTTTGATTCCATTCGCATTCGGAATGTCACTACTTGCTGAATTCGTACCTTTAATACCTATCATGGCTGCTGGACTAGTCACTATGGCGCCAGCTTTATTAATGATGGCCCCAATAGCTGAAACATTTCAAACAATGGGAGAAGGCTTTTTTGCTATTGGTACTGGACTAGCTCCGCTTGCTGTTTCAATGGCAATATTATACCCATATGTTGATGGTCTTCCAATCGTCGCTCAAGCAATGATTGATATGGCGCCTCCATTAATATTAATGTCACCATATGGTCCTCAAATAATGTTTTTAGGTAAAGCAATTGGGGTATTAGGTTTAACAACTGCTCTTGCTGCTGTTCCGTTATTATTATTTGGAGCTGCCGCATATTATACTGCGCCAGCCGTAGAATTATTAGGAAAGGCATCAGTTACTTTAGGTGTAGGAATGGAAAGGGTAGCTACTCCACTTTTAGCAATGGCCGCTCAATTCCCATCTATTTTTATGCTTGGTACGTCATTATTTGCATTAGCTGGGTCATTTTTAGCTGCAATGTTTCCAACACTTGGATTCGGAGCAGCCGCAATGTTTGCAGCTGTAGGTATTGGAATGATGGCGGCTAGTCTAACCCTATTAGTTGGAACTGCATCAGGATTAGCCCAAGTAGGTGCTGGCCTTAGTTCAATAGCTAATGGATTAGCAGATGTATCTGAATATAAAGGTACACTAGCAATGTTAACAATAGCTGCACCAATATTAGCAATTGCTGGTTTAACTGGAATGTTTGGTGGAAGCGATGGTGGTGGAGATGAATCAACAAGTAAACCTCAAAAAATAGATACAACAGCTTTAGAAGCTAAACTAGATAAACTAATTACAATAATTGGTAAGGGTGGAGTAATAAATATGGATGGAAGAAAAGTTGGAGAAGTACTTAATTTAGCTAAAGGACCAGTGGGAGCATAATATGGCAACTTTTGAAACAATAGATCTAGCCTCATTTTATACTAAAAATGGAAGTGAGTTTTCTAATATAAAACCGGTAGGCTCGCCAGTTGAAAAGATTGGTAAAGATGGTCAATCATCTGATAAAACTCCTGTTTCAAAATTGGCTGAAATGGTTAATGATATAGGTTCTTTTCCGTCTACACCCACAAAAACTGGGATTGATGGAATTCCATTTCAAGCATCCCCTGAAAAAACAACTTTAGAAATATTTCCAATGCCTGTATCTGCTCCTAAAATAGGTATAGACTCTGCAGCATTTTCCTTTACTCCAGCATTTACTGGAACTGATACATCTGCATTTAGTTTTATTCCTGGATTTGCAGGAACAGATACAACTCCTTTTGGATTTGTACCAGGTTTTTCAACTCCATCTCTTGCAATAGTAAATAATAGTCCAGATATAGATGCTACTGGTTTTACATTAAATCAAACTAATCCTAGTACTGATTTTGTTGGCATTTCTGGAAATGAATTTCAAAGTGCAAGATTATCAACACAACTAAAAATACATAATGGTATGCCAGATATAGATGCAACTGGTTTTACAAAGGAAATGCAAAATACACAATTTACGGGTATTAATAAAACTGAATTTGAAAGTCCAAGATTATCTACACAACTAAAGGTACATAATGGAATAGCAGATATAGATATGTCTGGTTTTATTACAAATAAAGGACACTACGGTCCAACAGATTTCAAAGGCGTAACTGGTGATCCTGGAACTATGCAATTTTCAATGAACACAGATAACCCAGGTAGTACATATGCTTGGACAAGAACATTGTATAACGATAAAGTAACAGGTGCAGAAAATAATATAGAAGATAAAGCAGCTACTGGCTTTACAAAATATAACAGAGGTCAATATAAAGGTGGAGTAAGTAGTTTTATTGGAATGGCAGAAGGAGAAGCTAATGGTAATAAGTATGCTTATCCAATAGACCAAACATTTCCAAATGGTAGCTATAATTTTAATAGTTTAATGATGTCTAGTGTAAATGTCGGAGCCCAACAACAATTTTCAGTTCTGGCTAGATCAGGTCCAGGTTTAGATACAAACATAGATGCAAAACAACATAGGTATAGTAATAATCAAAGTGACGGAATAAAACTATCTGGTCAATGGGAAGATAGGGTTAATAATCTATACACTTCAATACCAGGCAAGGGAAAAACAGATCTTAGAAAAGAATCTTCAAATTTTGGTTCTTGGGGTAATGCAACCGATCAGCCATTTATATTGCGAGATATAGGTTCTAATTGGAGCCTATTTAGTGATGGTCCAGGTCCAAAGTTTGGTATAGACTTAATACGAGGAGGAGTCGGAACAGCTATTAACCGTTCTCTTTTCGATGCAGCAAGAATTGGTAAATTTTTAATAAGTCCTAAAGGGCTATTATTTATAGTTAAAGAAATTGGTTTACAACTAACAAATCCTAAGGTACAAACAGACAATATACTTGGAATAGGTGCAAATAGAATATATCCTTTAGGATTATCAACATTAGCCCAAACACTAACAAATGCAATTGGTATACACTTTACACGACACGGCCTAGGACCATTAAATGGTCAATTGGCTGGTAATGCAAGATATGAAGACAATGTATTCCAAGCAGAATTAGCTGGAGGATTGGTTTCAGCAGGTGCAGGAAAAGCTGCAGCCAAAGATTTAAAAATAGATACAGGTGGATTAGACTCAAAAGTACCTAATTCGGCTCCATCTGATGAAACTCCACTAGGTGACGGTAGTCCTAGAAGTAACTCAAGACTAGTATTTTTAGCAACAGATTTAAAATCAGGATTATGGGGAGTTACTGGTGGTGATGAAACACCAGCAAATTCAAGTTTACTTAGTAGTCTTACTGACATAACTCAAAATATTGGTAGTACTATTTCATCAGCTGTTCCAGGAGCATTTAGAGGAATGACCAAGGTAAAGATAACTAGATTATCAGATAAAGGTTTCTTAGGCCCACACTCAGTATACGGTATTGGTGGTACTTCAATATATAGGTCAACTGCAGGAATTGGAATAGGTCAACATTTAGAAACAGGTGGAACATATGCTGATTCAAAATACCTATCTAAAACAGGCCAAGATGTTTGGTTAAATCAAGAAAACGGAGAAGCTGTAGATACTAACCCATCAGTAGCAAAAACATATTATAACAGCGATGCTGGTAAAAAATATAGTGATCAGTTTGGTAGTAATGTAAGTAATTTAGCTAACCAACCTGGAGAAGAAGGTGCTCCATCTCTAGCATACGATAGAATGTTAGACCCAGACCCATCTAACCCGTTTAAATCTAAAATAGCTATAAAAAATGAAGGTAGGGAAGGCGAAATTGAAAAAAGAACAGCAAATCAATTCCTAACATCTAACCAAACTGCATTTGACGATTTAGGTTTAGTTAATAAACACCAAAAATATGGAGACTATAACGGAGCAGCCGATTTCGACGGTATGTTGGATCAAGAAGGTGGTTTTCAATCTCCAATAACTCAAAAGTTTGATGCAGCATCTTTTGCTGAAATTAATTCCCCAGATAAATTTGCAAAAATTACTGAAGAGAATGACCCAACTGGTGAAATCTCACAAAATGCAACATTAAGAAAATATGAAACCCTCATATACGGTAAAATACCAGTAGATAGATCTGGCCACAAGCTGATGGATTTTAGGGAATTATTAGACGGAACAAACAAGAATTTTGAAAGACCAAATGGTGGCGACTCAACGGCCTTACCATGGCAAGCAAAAGATAGAGCAACAAGATTTGGTGCTGATTATGGTAGACTAACTCGAATATCAGATGGTACCGAAACTGCAGCAGGTAACTCTGTAGATAGAAGTAGCTGGGAAAATTCAGAAAGTACAGGCCTACAAGATAATTCTGTAGATATATCTGATCCAGAAAATCCAGACTATAATGCTGAATTTGATGACTTAATCAGGGTTAAGTTTAATACTATAGACCCAGATAATGATGAAGCAGAAGCATTACAGTTTAGAGCATATTTAGAAAACTTTTCTGACAATATTAATCCTACTTGGCAAGATGTTACATATGTAGGTAGAACTACCCCAACATATTTATTTGAATCAATGGATAGAGATATATCCTTTGACCTTAAACTAGCAGCAGGAACTAGGGAAGAATTAGTCGCAAATTATAAAAGATTAAATAGGTTTATACAACTAATTTCTCCACAATATAATGACGGATTACCAACTGCCCCAATGCTTAAATTTACATTGGGTGATTGGTTTGTTGGTATACCGATGATTATAGACAAATTTTCTATGAGTCCAAGTGATGGATCTCCATGGGAACTAAAGGATGGACGACAATTACCCCACCATCTAGATTTATCAATTGGTGGAAAAATATTATTTGCTGACGCAAAAAATCAAGAAGATAATGTTACTCAAGCTTTATTCTCTAGAGATGCTAATTATTTTGGCGCTATTTCTAGAGACTTTGCTCCAGCTGGAATATATACACCTCAAGAATAGGAATACGTTATGAAAAGACATGAAATAAATAAAAAAAGAAAGGATCCAATAACTGGCAAAGTATTCTATGGTACTATATTGTATCCAAAAATAGAAAGAAGTGCTACTGATTTATATGTTGAGTCAAGGGCCGGTGATAGGTTAGATTTATTGGCAAATGAATTCTATAAGGATGTTACTTTATGGTGGATAATAGCACAAGCAAATAATTTAGGACAAGGAACTATGGCTATTAATGGTGGATTACAGCTAAGAATACCCATGAATACAGGAGAAATAATTAGGCAATTTAATGAAGGTTTACGAAAAAGGAAAATTTAATGGGAGCTAAAAGCTTTTTTAATAGAAAATGGCCTGACGGTGCCATAAACGAACTCATGCAAAGAGCAAGTGTTATACCTGACAGCTACCAAAAATGGACCCATGGTAGAATGCCTTGGATAAAATTAACTTCAAACTGTAAGGTTAATGGCGACGACACATTGCGTGAAAAATATCAGTTATTTTCATCAAAGTTAAATACGCTTGCAACGTCATATCAATTAGATAACAGGGCTGAACCTATGCCTGGTATAACTAGCTTAACTATAAAGGACCAAGGAACGGCAGGGGCATTAAGAAAGGCAACTGTTACATTTAGTGTTTGGTCAATAGAACAACTAAAATATATAGAACCATTATATATGACTCTTGGTACATATCAAGTACTTGAATGGGGTTGGTCGACTCGAAGTGACGGCACCCCTGTTACTGAAGGTTTTAGTTTTAATGATATGAAGGGATCACTTTGTAAATTTACAGAAAAACTAAAAGCATATCAACTATCTTCAAAATTTAACTATGATGCTATGAAAGGTAAGGTTTCTAATTTTTCATGGGCAATAAATGCCAATGGTGGATTTGATTGCGAAATAACATTAATTTCAATGGGAAC
>TARA_R110000851_G_scaffold3386_1_pt1 | contig 21352 bp, 9 predicted proteins | sample TARA_R110000851 | Tara Oceans TARA_R110000851 (sample SAMEA4397627) | marine metagenome | biome: Polar Biome; feature: [DCM] deep chlorophyll maximum layer (ENVO:01000326); material: water (ENVO:00002006), including particulate matter (ENVO:01000060) such as... | depth 17 m
CTTGTATATGAGGGAAATTACTGGATTGAATACCAAACAGGTTGTCAATAGTCTCAATAAAATGAGGATTAAATACAGAGCTTTCCGCGGCAATTGGGATAAAGGCGACTTATGAAAGATTTAGACTACTACCTTGGAAAAGCAATCAAGAATATTCACGCCGACCGCGAGGTAACCCGTGAGCTTCTTGATGATGTGATCCGCTATATTGGCAAGAACGAAGAAAATCATAAATTTGTCGGCCAAACCGCTGCCAAATATGTGGAGACGTTGCAAAGATCGAATGAGCAGCTAGTAAAAGTGTCAATTCTTATCCAAAAGCAGCAAGCAGGATTATCAGCAGGATTGTCAGATGATGATAAGTCTGATATTTTTGATATGTTGCAGGGAGACGGAGACAAGGAAGATGCCTGAAAATAATAAAAATGAACTAGATTATTTGTCCGGACAATTTGATAATATTGATTTTTTCGATCCTGATCTTTCAGCGTATACAGGATTCAATATATCTACTAGTCCGATGTCGGCTATCGGAAAAGGAATAAGCAGATATGGCTCTCCGAACATCTTTGAGGATAAGGAATTATACACGGCAATCGTTCTTATGCCATTTAAAATTCCTCTAAAAAGTCTACAAGATGCAACTTATGATACTCACGGTACCGCCGGATCTTCTGGCGTACAGCAGGCCTGCAAGGCCGTGATACCTGGTGCACATAGCTGCGCCGCGAATCCTTTTCTTATAAAAGATTCTTCACGCAGGGCACATGCTATTAGCCATTTTCCCACCTTTGTCGCTGAAAGAGAAGATGCAGAAATGCTTACTCCTCTGGTTCCTGGCTCTATCATTGAGGTATCTTTTGATAATCCATGGAGCCCATGGAGCGGCGGCACAATAAAGAGGGTTATAAAGGGCCGCCCCACCATGATGCCAGAGTGGTCAGCTGATATTCCTGGCGCCCTCTCGCTATTTGAAAACTGGCCATTAATTTCTCAGACACTAGGTGGATTATCTAGCATGTTTGGTAAAATTAGTTCTTTTATTTCCGGCGATCCGAGCAAAATAGCAGAAGAATTGGGCCTCACCCATGTTCACATCGCTAGTGACAGGGTTAATCTTGTCGACGGAACAGAGACGCTCCACACATGGCTCAAGATCTTAAATGCGAATGCAGCCGCTGTCAATAAGCATATTTACATAACTAGCGCAGTAAGAACAGATGCCGACCAATCTCGAATTATGTTTGGCAATTATGTCTCCCATGGCGGACCTGGAAGTGCCGGCGCAAGAGCATATCTTAAAAAACTATATACCAGAATGTCCAAAGGATCCGTAGATGAGGTTGCCGACGCATATGATTCCATTAAGAGTGGCGTTTCCAAGGATCAAGCGCTCGCCACCGCGGCCAGAGTAATAAATGCTAAGTGGTCTCATTCTTCTGGACATTTATCTGCGCAGGGTGTTGATCTGACTCCGTATGACAAGCAAACTTTGGGAGTAATTCGAGCAACTTTAAACTCGACAACAGCAGATGTATTGGATGAATTCGATCATTTTCATTGCACAATTAAAAGCACCTCTCCCACTCCAAACCAGCAGATTAAATGCTTTGGAAACAAGTATGGAAAATGTATAAGCAGCCCGCAATATGGAGGAGTATCTTAATGTCTGAAGAATCAGAAGATCAATCCCAATCCGCCGAGCTATGGGATCTTATGGCTAGCCAGTTTGACGGTGATGATTATTTCAATCCAGAAATATCTTCTTATACAGAGTTTAATATGTCCAACGGCTCTCTGCATGCCATTGGCAATAATGTAAAAAGAGGCCTTATGCCAAATATTTTCAAGGGCGTTAGAAACTTCACGGCCATCGTGCTTCTGCCGTTTATTATGCCGGCATCTGAGGGGTTGAGCGCCACTGGCGGTACCCACACATCAGCGGGAACGTCACAAGGACTTCAGTGTTGTAAGGCTATGTGTCCAACTTTACACCAGTCAGCAAAGAATCCTTTTACTATTAAAAATGAGTCCGAGAGGGCCCTCGTCATTAGCCATTTTCCTACTTTTGTTTCTGAAACAGAACTTCCTATGCCATTAGTTCCGGGCTCTATTATTGATGTATCCTTCAATAATCCATATAGTCCATGGTCGTCTGGAAAGATTAATCGCGTGATCGTAGGACGCCCTGCCGCACTGCCAGAGTGGGCTGCCAACGTACCCAATGCGCAACAATTGTGGAACAATTGGCCAGTATCGGCTAGCCCGTTTATATCGACGCTAGGATCGTTATTGGGAATTGAGAGAGATCCGGCTACAGAGAATTCAAATTTTTTCACACCAGCAGAACACCAAGCAAAAGTATCAGAGGCGCAGCATCAGACAATATTGTTGCAGGCAGTGGGTACCCCCTATAATTGGGGAGCCGGCAACTCCACCGTTAAGGCCACGTGGCCATTTGGAACTTTTTCTAGCTTTTACAAGAGCCCCAAGGGCCAAAAAATGGGCGCGCCACCTCCAGAGCGACAAGCTCGTTCCGGTTATGATTGTTCTGGCTTCGCACAGGCCGCAGCCGTGATGCTTGGTCATATTCCTGATGGATATAGGTTTCCAGATCCTTCCCGAACTGGCGGCGCTGGTGATATTACATCTACTTTTGCATTGGAGCAAGCAAGGAAAGGAGCTTCGTGGTGCAAAGAGATTAAGGATCCAAAAGATCTACAGCTTGGAGATTGGGTCGCTTTAGGCGGGAAACATGTTGAGGTTGTAAATGGAAACAACGGCGATGGCACCATAGAGCTTGTAGGAGCCAGTGGCCCTGGCGGCGGATCTAAGTGTTATGGCCAAAAGCCGGCGGCCCATGTGATGCTCAAGAAGAATGTAAAAGCCGCGGCACCTGGCGGCAGGTTAAGTGTATTTAAGAGCCTAAAAGTCCATGGCTATGTTAGAGTCAGAGCAGATGGAAATTTTTAAGGAATAGAAAAGATGGCAAAAGACGAAGAAGAAAACGAATCACCAACCACCGATCCAACGCTTGACTATTTATCTGGCCAACTTGACAGGCTTGACTATTTTGAAACTGAAATTTCCTCGTACAATGAGTTCGACTTATCTAACTCTCCAATGTCGGTTATTGGAAACAGTATAACGAAAAGTTTAGCTCCTAATATTTTTGCGAATAAGCGATTTTATCCGGCAATAGTTCTTATGCCATTTATGGCCACAAAACAGAATTTCACTAGCGCCGCTGGGGACACTCATATGATATCAGGCTTGCAGGCTTGTAAGGCCATATGCCCCACAGTCCATACGGCAGCAATCAATCCGTTCTCTATTGCGAACGAATCGAAAAGGGCAATTGCCATTAGCCATTTTCCGACCTTTGTCTCTGCGGCCGATTTATCGGCGCCACTAGTTCCGGGGTGCATTATTGAAGTATCTTTCGACAATCCATGGAATCATTGGGGAACTGGAACAATCAGGAGAGTTATTAAGGCGCGCCCAAACACGCTTCCAGAATGGGCCGGTTCCATTACTCAAAGCGCTATGTCTTTATTCGGAACGGGCGCCCCAACTGCTGGCGGCGGGTATTTGCCTGACCCACAAAATTGTAATGCACCCCGCTCTGCGCAGGCAATTTTTGAAGCTTACAAGTCCGTCGGATCACAATTCATGAATATCGATATTGCAAACAAGATCGTAGCAGTCGCCAATAGCTTGAAGATGAAAGATCCGGGATGGCTAGCTAATGTGATATATTTCGAAACAGCGCGCTCGTTTGACCCGTCAATAGTCAACCCAATAGGTGCAACCGGGCTGATTCAATTTACAAAAACAACTGCTAGTGGACTTGGGACAACAACCATAAGCCTCGCGAAGATGTCGTCTATAGAGCAGTTAGATTGGGTCGAGAAGTATTTTAAAAATGTTGGTGGAGTTAATTTGGGTTCGCAAGCCGACGTCTTTGCCGCCGTGTTTATGCCGGTCGGCATCGGCAAAGGACCGAACTTTAATATATATAACTACTTCCTTCAAAAAAAGGGCGCTGCATATGCAGATAATGTACGCAAGAATAACAATGGTCTTACGCGAATGGGCCAATATACTAACGCGGCCCTCAAAGCCGCTAAATTGACTTGTCCGGAGAATCTTTCATGAACTATAGCTATGGCTTAATTGTCGTCCGCAACAAAGATACTAATGAAAAAAGGAGAATGATTTAAAATGGGATACGAAGAAACCAAGCGCGCTCTAGAGTTAGCGGAAGATGAGGCCAGAAGTACCGGCTTCCAGCTTCCAGACAAAAAGACTATTGAAGCATATGCCAAAACATATAATATGTCTTATGAACAAGCTACTGAGTATATTGAAAAGTCATACGCTGGTTACTCCGAGTCGGATAGCGCAGAGGGTATCGACTGGTATAAAGAATCCATGGCCGCCGGCTCAGCTCCTGAAAGCTATGGAGATGTCGGATCCGATACGGCTACAAAATCAGTCCCCACGACCAGCGCCGCGCCAGATGCTCTTGATTCGCCACGCGTGGAAGACCCGTTTGATACCGAGGTAATGGAGAATCTTTCTCCCTCAGATTACGCCTCTGGGAAAATAACTCCCTTCAACGGAGCTGCTCCAGGAATAACAGATCCTATAAAGTGGGCTCAACATATTGAATCTGGCAAAAAGAATGGAGTACTTAGAGAAGCGGTACCGAAATACAATAATGAAATTTCTGAAGGAGTCCCTACTTGCGAAGAAATTTTAAATTCGTCAGAGGGCTCAAAAACTAGAAATAATGCTTGGATAATTGTTGGAAGAGATCGAAACGCTGGCGTAGAGTCTGGCTATGGAGGGAAAGGACATACTAGGTCGGCAGCGATAGATCTTGTTGTCGGGTTACAGGGGCATTATCCCAAAGATGACATGATTGCCGACAAGAACTTTGGTAGTATGAATACTGGTATGCCAGGAGATGCTGCTAGAATTTATATATCACAGAGGGCAGATATAGACAATTATTTCGGAATCTGTGATGGATATGTTGGAAACTCTAAATTGGACTCGGCTATTGGTATTAAAGCAGACTCAGTTAGGATCATGGCGAACAAGGGCATAAAAATAGTTACTGGCGGAGGGCCCCAACAAAAGACATCTTTATATGGAGATATAGATATCACATACGGGATAGACTTAATAGCTGGAAACAGGGACAACGTTAATGCGAAAAAGCTCGGTGATCCCGCCGATCAATCAACACAGAAATATTTGCAGCCCATACCGAAAGGCCTTAATCTGGAAGATTTACTGGGAGAGGTTGTTGATGCCGTATTAACATTAAATGCACTTGTTTCAGAGTTTGCCAATAGACAGATAACTGTTAACAGTACTTTGATGAATGCAACAATAGTTGGCGGAGGAATACTGGGACCCGGAACTATTAATCCTTTAAATATTGCTTTCGCACAAAAGGATACGACACTAATTAATAGTGGTGTTTGCTCTCAATTAACTTTACAGCGCAAAGAATTAAGTGCTTTGACTGCTGATTTTCTCATGGCCGGTGGGCCGTATTACATCAATAGTAGATACAATAGGACAAATTAAGAATGGCTAAAGTAAAAAATATCAACGATAGAACCAGTTTAGAGTCCTTTGCTCAGGACGAAAAGCTCTTTGCCGGCACCGGCACCGGCACCGGTACCGGCCGCGGCCGCGGAATGTTGCCGGCTGTAACAGTTCCTCCAGTTGGCAGAACTGTATCCGGAGCTACTGGAAACTTAGATCTTCTATCACAGGTTGAGCCTTTTAGATTTTTAGAATGTGAGCCTATTTCAATTAACGGTGGAGAGCCAAAAGAGTGTCCCGTTTGTACGCCAAATCCATATGCTTATGTTCCAGACTATACCACTATGGCTCCAGGTGAGCCTTATTTCGACGGAAAGACTTGTACTCAATGTTATGTGATGGAAGTGGCGCCACCAAATCTCGGCGGGACTTCGGTGTCTGACTTAAAGAATCCGACTGAAAAACAGGCAGACATTAAGAGAATAGGGATAAGAAATCTTTTGGAATATTATGGCAAATCCGATGTTGCTGTGGTATATTATTATGAGCAAGAAGGAAATAAAGAAGATGCAGTTGCTGAAACCGCGACCGTGCTGTCCGCGGCCGCCGTCGGTGGGACATTAGGGCTAGCCGGCGGCCCAGTTGGCACGATTATAGGTGCAACATTAGGCGCCCTTGCGGCCGCACTAGGTGCAGTTGTTCTTCCGGATCCGGTACCTGGATATGTTTTGAGAGCAGAGGAGAGAGATGTTGTAGAAGAATTGTTGGGTTACACAGATATCAAATATACGGTACCCATTCAACTTAAGGGTAGGACAAAAATTGCTGTATGTGTTAGCTCTGAGGCTTGGGAGAGAATACCGACAAAACTAGTTACGGAGCCGGACACCCCGTTTGAGACTACTTTTGAAGTTAACTTTACAGGAGAAGATTTTGATGGAATGTTTAAGCATGCCGCCGGCGATTCGCCATTGGGTCTGCATTTTTGGGCCGGAGGCCTCAGACTTTATGCAAAACAATTAGAAAAGTGGAGAGACCTAGAGGGCGGAATGCTTGAGATGGTTGAAGATGGAGTTCCAGTACTTTTGGATCTTAACAGAGAAGCTGACAAATTGATTGATTTTCATGACAATGTTGCGGGAATAATAAAAGAAGCAGCCGGCCTCGATATGAAGGACTTAGAGAAAATAAATTTCAAATTTGAACCAACAGAAGATTCGGTAGACAGCGAAAATCCAAAGATTAGGCTAAAACAGATGATCTTCAACAAGAAAGGATGTCCAGAAATCATTTTCAGCGAAGAAGATGAACTAGGAAGAGGTTACTTCCGTACTTTGACCGGCAAATCGCCATTTAAATTATCTCGTAGCCTTTACTATGTTGGATCCTTACCAGATATGGATGCAGATCTTCAGGCTGGAGAACCGGTTCCATGGCTAGAGTTTGTCTTAAAATATACTTATCCAGCCTTGCAAATACGATATGATCAAAATAATGAGGACTTGTTTAATGATCCAGATCTGGGCGCCTGCCTTGCTGACTCACTTCTGGATGAAGAAGGTGTCATCGGCGCCGCACTAGACGCACTCGGAAAAGAGCTTTTAGGTTTGCCAGACGCAATATTGGGAGAACTATCTGAAAATATGTGCCTGACCAAGGACCAACTGAAAAAAAAGAAAGCCCTTCTTAGAGAAGATTATGACAAAGAACTGTCAAAAACTTTAGACGAATCAAAAAAAGAATTCAGTAAGGGAGATCCATATTTAGATCATGTATTCCAATATATTGAAAACGTTACAAGGGTGAGAAAAGATCCCAAGGATCAGGTAAATGGAGTTTGGGAATCATTAATGTCTCGTCTTGGGTATTGTGGGTGGATATCTCTGATAATGAAAGCGCTTGATTGCGCCATACAAGGAATGGATGAGGAGTCCTTCAAGAAAGCTGTTGTCGATGCTGCGTTGTCGAAGATGGCGGATCCTGTCTTGCAGGGGCTTATGGCCGGACTATCGCAAGAAGATAAAAATAGAATACAGGGCCTCGCCGGCGCAAAGTTTGCAAATCTTCCGGCGCCATGGGATACGATGGCTTATGAAATAGGTTCTTACAACAGTCCAGGAATGACAGCCAACGAGACATATGATGCTATCGCGGACGTTCCAGATGTTGTTGGGATGGATTTAGAGGATGATGAGCTAGCATCAACCGAGGAAGAAATGGGATCCCTCGCTTTTCAAAAAGCCACAGCCGCGGCAAAAGCGCAAATTGACGCCAATAAATCTGCATATGATCAGGCAAGCGACATCGCCGATCTGGAGGAGAATATAGCGCTCACGGAAGAATCTATTAATGATGTTGAATATACAGAAGAAGAAGTCGCCATCCTCAAAGAGTCACTAAGAGCCCTAGAACAACAACTATATGATGCAAAATATCCACAGAATGATATGCCGCCGGACATCAGCGGAGGATTATTTGGCGTTGCCTACTCTACTGAAACTGGGGATTTCTCCTTCGGGACATATGAGCAGGGCGGCGGCGGAACTTACGGTGAGGCACTAGGCGCGGTACAAAAAGAGCTTTTTGATGCCTACAGAAATGTCATAATGGATGCTGTTGATATTGATGTTCTTTTCAATGCACTGGGAAATATTCCCGGCGCAGCAGTTATTGGACAGTTCATAAAAACTTTGCCTTGTAAGAAGCCGCCAACGTGGTCCTTCGATCCCAAATTGGATAGTTTTATGAATACAATAGAATTTGACTTCTGCCATATCGCCGGCGACAAAACATTTGACATTACTTGGCCAAGTATGACAAAAGGACTGGGCTCGGCAAAAGCCGGCTCGTGGAACATCTTGCTGATGATGGCAAAAGCAGTTAAAAAAGCTATAATTAACGCAGCTATAGCTGTTGTTATGGCTGCAATTAAGGCGCTTCTAAATTGGTTGATGAATCTGGCTTGCAACCTGCTTAAAATGCTAGGCGCTGGACTGGGAGACCTGTACAATGGAAATGATCATTTCAAGGATATGTTGCTTGACAATCTTTGTCCTGGCGCCTCCGATGATCAGCTTGCTGATGCGCTTAAAAACTTGATGAACGCAGTGGGCGGCCCAGAATCAGACTGTTTAAAGGATTTGACGAATGGAGAAATGGGAGACTTCATCGACGATCTGTCTTTGATGTTGACACAAGAACAAATTATACAACTATTAGACTGTAACCCAACTGAAGAGACTTTAGCTTTGGCGACCGAGGTGGCCAGGATTTCTCCACACGAATGCATTCGAGAACTATTTTCCGACCCAGCAAGCATTAAAGATCTATTTTGTTCTCTTGGCATATTTGTACCGACAGAGGCCCTAGGGAGTTATATTCCAGACATGCCAGTGTCGCCCTGCCCGCCGGAAGTCTTTGCCGCCATCGAGGATATTAAGTGTGGACTCTTGTCTAAGAAGGGCTTGAGCGAAGAAGAGTGTCGAGAAGAATTGGACAAAGCCAAAGAAAAATCCATCCAAGATCTCCAAGATCTGATTAACCTTATGCAAAATGGCCCAATGTCAGATTTTCCGGGTATAAACTCTACTGGTGACTGCCCGAATGATGGTTTCTATCCCTCTGGCCCTGACCCCATTGAGGGGCAGGTAAATTCTTCTGTTACCGCAATGCTTCTTACTCCTATAGAGAAAGGGGTGATGAAAGATTTAATGGGATCCGCAGGCGTACTAAATAATATTTTGGCTGACACCAATGGCGCTAAGTGGACATGGCATGACTGGAAGGTTAGATTGTTTGGTACGCCACTGGCATCACAACAAGGCTTCCTTGATTTTACTTGTGACGACGCAATAAAAAGCTTAAGCGGTGAAGAGGGGGACATGTCCGTTGGTCTAGGCGGAATCAAGTATACTCCAAAGCCTGTTAATGTATTCGGAGAAGAGGTCGATCCAGGCAACTTCCTTGATATAAGTTCCGGTGGTTTCCCACCGACAGTCGGCGCGTGGATGGCTAGGACATTTAGATCTCTAAATCCTGAGTTTAAAACTGAAACTAACCCAGAAAACTATTATTCTCTATCACAAGCAACGGCCGATGTCGAAAAGAAGGAAGCCATAAATGCCGAAAGAATAGAGGCAAGACAAAAATATGTTTCGGCCTTTATTAAAGAACATAGAGTTGATGGTGTTAACGCTACAAAAGATTCCGCAAACCTTGCCGGAATGCTGCGCAGCGCTTGCTACTCTGCAAGGGTTCTAGAGACAGGTACTCGACGTAGTTGGGAAGAAGTGGAAGACAATGAAGTCCCGGAATCTGTATACTGGCTTGAACTCCTTTTGACAGGCGCCGAAATAGATTGTTGCGGCCTCGAATTTCTTGGCATCGGTCATTCCGCGAAGTACTCATCTAAGCAAGTAAATCCGTACAGTTGGTCTGATTCCTCACAAGAACTGGCCGATACAGAGGGAAGAGTTTTTGTAGACCACCATCCTCCCGACGACTTTAAACTAATCGATGTCCCTGACATTATAACTCCAGATATGCAATTGATCTATTCCGGTCATGACTTAAATAACGATGGCGAACCTCTATACTCGTTTCAGATGCAGTATGATTATAATATTGCCGATCAAGGCGGATCTATTACACGGGACAATAATTATAAAATCAAAATCATAGAAACTAACAGACAGCCACCAGATGAGGATAATGATGCTGGCCAAAACGCGTTACAAATCTCCGGAGACTTCACATATCCTTCTTACAACTTCGTGGTTGAGGCAGAACTGGATAATGAAGTAAAACAATATATCAATACTCTTCCGGTAAGCCCTATTGTTAGAGATTCTTGGCAAATTGAGGTGTTTTACCGATTAATATCTCAACAATTACTTGATGTGGCAGATAATGATGGCACGAAAAAAGCTCTAGATGATCCTTCGTTTCGGGAATATTTTTCTTCAACAACCACCGGCGCCAAAAAATTGGACAACATTACTTCTGGATTTTTCAAGCGCTTGGCAAACAGAATTGCCACTGGTAGATCCTTTTCAAATCCCGCTGTTGATATAGAAACCTCATCACCGGCTGATATCCTAGCGCCAGATGTACCATCTGATGCCGGAGACACCTCAACCGGTGATCCAATTTTGGACAATATAGCGCCGGCATTTAGGTATGGATATGATCCTAAAAAAGGACCACAAATTATATTTCTAGATAATGAGACTTATGGTGGGCCACTGGGAAGGATGTTCCCAGATTTGGTACCTCCTCCATTTTATGTTAAATCACCAGAATATGGAGGCTGGAAAGAGATTACAGATATGCTTGTGCCTACCCCGAACGGTTGTGACCCAAGCCGCGGCCCACTCTTTGCGTTGGGGGATCTGGGAGATATGGTTTCGAAACTGGAACCTTCTTTAAAGCAAGATGAAAGGTTCTCTTATGATCCTTTGTGTACACAAGAAGCGCCTTACGATAAAATATTTGATAACTCTACAGCGGCGAATATTGATGCCGTTCTTCGTGCCGCCACAAGAGCCTATATCACGGAAGCGTTTATGAGGGTAATTCCTATAGTTTCTCAATTTGAATTTAACGACGAGAACGTTGAGTCTGGCATTGTTGAGTTTATTGTTGAGCGAATAAAGCGCGGACTTAAGGCAGATGGAATATCATATTTCTTGTTCCCATCTTGGAATAATGATTCAAATGATGATGATTACTATTATCGCTTTATGGAGCAAACAGTCAACACTGTGATTAGAAAAGTCGACGCTGGAATATTAGATCCGGATAAGGACTTTAATTCGGAAGAAAAACAGGCTTATGATATAATAACAGCAAAAATCATAGAATTCTATGACAAAAACGATGGAAAACTTGCCGCACTTTCTTCTAGTGCAATAATGAATCAATCTTTTATGAAGAATATGTTTGACAACACTGCTACTTCAAAGTTCGGCGGACTGGGCGCAGGCTCGTCAGACTTTAGCAAAGCCGCCGCGAAGAAGGCCAAGCAATATGCTTTTGAGATGATGATTGATGAAACAATTGATTCTGCTATAACCTTTGTAAAAAGAATGGTAAGAGAAGAAATCAAGGCCGTCAGCGCTAGTTTTAGTTCTCATCTTCATTCTCCTATAAGAAATATCGATCATCTTTTCCTGCTTAGTCCTGCTTGGATCATTGGCTCGGTTAATGGAGGTGGCCCAATTGATGTTACATCCGACCCAACAAAGAGCAGTGCCTATAAAATACCATCAGGAATGCACTCTTCGGTTTCGAGCGCGATTGATGAACTAAAATCTCAAAGTCTGCCCGATTTCGCTGAAAAATTTGAGACTGCTTTCGGTGACATGGAAGAGTGGCCATTTGTACTAGAGAAATATGTTAGGATAATTGATCAGGAAACAATACCGGTAGATGTCTCGGAACGAGAAAAAAATCTTTATGGCGTTGTTAATATGGAAGATTGGAAAGCCTATGTTCAAAGCAAAAAATCTCAAGGGATCACAGGGAAAATATCAGATCTGTTCGGTAGCTACCAACTGACGGGAGAGACAGCTCTTGTTAATGGACATATGCATAAATATGAGGTTGACGATGATGGAAATGGATTCGCGTTCAAAATATGTCATGATGAGGAAGAGGAAGATTGCCACATACATAGAATAATTAATTGGGAATTACGAGAGGCGAATGGCCACCAACATGTTTTGCCAAAGCCCGCCTGGAAGTTTGGCCTACGTCTTTGTTACCTACCAGACTCTACAGATGGAGAAGAAGCATTTAGTCAAGTTGCGCATACAATCAGCGCTGATGCGAAAATGAGAGAAAAAGCATATGATCTAGAAAGTAATTCCGGAAAGAGATATCTGATCCCAATTGCTTCTGTCGAAATAGATATCCCTGATCAGGAGTTCACTTCCTTCAATCCAGATTCCTATGATGTATACTGCTTGATCCCACCATTAGTAGAAAGTCCAGAATATAAGGCGTGGTTCAGATATGTCTTTCCTCTACCTAGGTTTTTATCTCTGTTAACTATTTATTGTATGCAAGGATTCTATGACTCATTGGCCAATGAAGGCTGGCCAGCAGAAGGTGGAGATATGTGGGAAAAAAGAGGAGGCAATTGGGCCAGTGGCTTCAGCAAGTGGGAAAGGTCAGATGAACAAGTGTTTGAAGAATCCAGGAAGGCTGCTAGGAATGCATTAAATGCTTTGTATGAAACAACTCAAGCCGAATACGATTCAAAGGAAGTTTCAAAACAAGCTTCTCTGTCATTCGGAGAACTTCTTAAACCAGTACTTAATTTTGAAGACGGATTGCGCTGGTGGCAAAGAGGGAAGAGACTCAAAAAGAGTCCATTTGATATGGATGGAGATAAGTGTGGATAATAAGGAGACTATAAAATGGCTGAAGGATTAGCAGTTTCATTGCCACTGGCAGTGACACCCAGAGACGGAACTTATGCCGTACATGATGAACTGAAGCAGGTCGCACAACAAAACCTGAAAATGGTTATTCTAACATCACCAGGAGAGAGGGTGATGGCGCCGGATTTTGGCGTAGGCGCCAGATCATTTTTGTTTGAGCAACTCGGCGCCGGTACCAGCGCATCTCTACGATCAAGAACAGCAGAGCAGGTTAGCACTTATCTTCCATATATAAAGTTAAATGATTTACAAGTTTTTGATCAAAAAGATGAAAACCTAATAAATCTAAAAATTGTCTACTCCATACCGTCTGCTGGGATTACAGACGAATTTACGTTTCCTGTTTCTATATAAGAAATAATAAATGTAAAATACTATTTATCTTAAGAGGGAGAAAGTTAGATGTCCAAGAGAAATGTGCCAATAAGATATACAAATAGAGACTTTGAGTCGATTAGGGACGATCTTGTGGCTTATGCTAAGAGGTATTATCCAGATACTTTTAAGGATTTTAGTGATGCATCTTTCGGCGCCCTAATGATTGATACGGTCGCCTATGTTGGTGATATGCTCTCCTTCTATGTGGACTATCAGGCTAATGAATCTTTCTTGGATAGCGCAGTAGAGGCAAATAATGTAATTCGACTTGCGAAAGAACACGGGTATAAATTTCAGGGAGCATCGTCCGCAGTAGGAGAAGTTACTTTTTATGTTTTAGTGCCATCAAACTCAACCGGCCTAGGCCCTGATGCTAATTATTTTCCTATTCTTAAGAAAAATAGTATGGTGGCCTCTACTAACGGCGCCACTTATATTCTTACAGAAGATGTCAGATTCGATCATCCAAATAATTATGTGGTGGCAGCGCGAATAAACCCTTCTACTGGAATCCCGACAGAATATGCAACCAGAGCAAGGGGTAAGGTAATTTCTGGAGAGTTTGGAGTAAAAAACTTCGATATAGGTAATTTTGAGAAGTTTAAGAAAATAGTTCTAGATGACACATATGTTGTTGAAATTCTCAGTGTTATGGATTCAGAGGGTCACGAATATTATGAAGTTGAATATCTTTCTCACGATGTTATCTATAAGTCGGTACCCAACAAAGATTTAAACACTAGAGATAACGCGCCATCCTTGTTGCGACCATTTTCCGCCATTCGAAGATTCACGACAGAGAAAAAGAATGGCAAAGTAATATTGCAGTTTGGACAAGGCACAGATTCAGAGATATCTTCTCCAAAATTTGCAGAACCATCTACCGTCGTGCTGCAACGCTTTGCCAAGAGTTATGTAACTGATACTTCGTTTGATCCTGCTAATTTAATTGGAACAGACAAGCTTGGAGTCGCGCCGGCCAACACTACTTTGACAATAACATATCGTAAAAACACAAAGTCCAATTCGAATGCCGCTGTTAATTCAATTAAGAATATTTTGAGGCCAGTATATGAGTTTAACAATCCAGCGATAACGAATACAACTAGGGCGAATAATGTTATAAATTCTATTGAATGCACTAACGAACAACCTATTAACGGCTCTATTAAAAGCCCAACTGTAGAAGAAATAAGGATGAGGACTATAGACTTTTTTCCGACTCAAAACAGGGCAGTCACTGCTACAGACTATGAGGCTTTGGCATATGCAATGCCGTCTGAATTCGGCGCACTTAAGCGTTGCCGAATTGTGAGAGATCAGGATTCTCTCAAAAGAAACTTGAATATGTATGTTCTAGCAGAGGCCTCTAGCGGCCGCCTGACAATAGCAAATTCTGTTTTAAAGCAAAACTTAAAAGAATGGTTAAACAGATATAGAATGATTAATGATACAATAGATATTTTGGATGCCAAAGTTGTTAACATAGGAATAGAGTTTACAATATTGTCCGACACCGGCGTCAATAAATTTGATGTCTTAGACGAAGCAACGGTAAATCTTCGCACTAAGCTGGTGCGCGATATGTTTATCGGAGAGCGCTTTTTAATTACAGAAGCTTATAAGATTCTAAATGCCACACGTGGAGTTGCAGACGTGACAGCCGTTAAGCTGATTAACAAAAGGGGCGGTAAATACGCTTCGACTGGTATGGATGTTGATGTTTTTATGTCAACGGACGGAAGATATTTGAGTTGCCCGGACAATGTTGCTTTTGAAATAAAGTATCCCAGAACGGATATAAAAGGAACTGTTAAATAATGGCCGTTAAAAGATATTTTGCAAATTCAGACAATACGATAACCAATGCTTTCGAGGAAAATCTAACTACTCGCGCAACCGGCTCCAACATGGGCGCTTCTGATATTCTAGAGGTGTTCTCCATCTATGCGCAGTCTTCCGCCAGTTCCGGATTGACAGCAGAGAAGTCGCGAGCCCTAATCAAATTTAATGCCACTGCTTCGACGAATTCAATACTAGCAGACAGGAGTGATGGTATCCTACCGTCTAGCGGCAGCGTTAGCTTCTATTTGAGAATGTTTAATGCCCCTCATAGCCAAACTCTTCCAAAGAATTTTACGATGGATGTAACTGCTGTGAGCGGCGGATGGGAGGAGGGAACTGGTCTTGATATGGAGGCTTACAAGGACAAAGACGCGTCCAACTGGGTTAACGCTGTCGGGACAAACGCTGCCGCAACCTCGACCGCCACAATAACAGTGTTTGCAAATATGGATGCCGGCGAAACTCTAACACTTATTTCAACAGATGGCACAACGGTTGTCGCGACAGCCAGCTCGACTACAACCACAACCAATGATACCAATACTCCAACGTTTAGAGTACTTACTGATGCGCCTACCACCGCCGCAAATCTTAAAACTTGTATTGATGCAAATTCAAAGTTTACAGCAACTGTACTTGGAGCAGCCGTAACAATAACGCAAGCTACTGCCGGCCGAGCCGGAAATACAGTGGCAGTAGTCGGCGATACGGTAAGCACTGTCGGAATGACGGTAACAAGCCCATTCTCCGGCGGTGACGGCGCTTGGGCTACAGAAGGCGGAGACTATTATGGAGACATTTCCTCCTCTTTCAGCGCTTCTTTTACTGATGGAACTGAAGATATTGAGGTAAACATTACCACTCTCGTTGAGCAATGGCTGAATTCGGCCGGCAATGTCTTGGGATCTAAAAAAGATGAAGGCATAGGCGTTTTCGTGTCAAAAACTTATGAAGACGCTGCCCGATCTTATTATACTAAGAAGTTTTTCGGGAAAGGAACAGAATTTTATTTTAAAAGACCGTGTGTTGAGGCTAGGTGGAATTCCGCAACGAAAGATGATAGGGGAAATTTCTTCTATAGCAGTTCTCTAGCCACAGCAAAGGAAAATTTAAATACGATTTATTTATATAATTATTTCAGAGGACAACTGAGGAATATACCGGCGGCCGGTACAGGCAGAGTCTATGTCAGTTTCTTTTCCGGCACCGCCACAGATACGACGCTTGATACTACAGGGCGATTAAAATTGGTGGGAGACGGAACTCATGTGTCTTCAAATTCAAGCGTAGGTAACCAATCAGTTGTAACTGGAGGATATGTATCTACTGGGATATATTCTGCTAGCGTGTGCTTGACTGCATCGGCATCCCCTCTTAAGACTATATATGATGTGTGGTTCACTGGTTCTGATATTAATACATCTAACGCGGTGATTTACCACACAGGATCACTTAAGCCCAATAAGATTGATATTTCCGATATCGCACCGGCAACAGAATATATTTCAAATATCACAAATCTTAAATCCATTTATCGTGGCAATGAAACAGCCAGATTCAGAGTTTACTCTCGCCAAAAAGATTGGTCCCCGACTATTTACACTAAGGCAACAGCGCAAGCAGAAGTCAATATAGTGGAGAGTGGTTCGTACGAGATTTATAGGGTCGTTGATGATTTAAAGATTGTCCCATACGGTACAGGAAGTGACTTGCATACTCAAATGTCTATTGATACTTCTGGAAGTTATTTTGATCTAGACATGAGAATGCTAGAGCCTGGCTATATGTACGGAATAAATCTTGCTTATTATAACTACTCTGTAAGCGCTTGGGTCGAACAGACAGAAACATTTAAGTTTAGGGTCGAATCAAGGCAAAGTAACTAATGGGCATAAAAGATTTATTCAACGAAAAAACGACAGGAGTAGTCGCAAAAACCAGCCTCGAAGAGGAGGTCGTTCGCAACACTCCTGAACTTGAGTCCGCAGAAAATGTGAGGGAACAGCGCAAAAGAATTGAGCGCTTTATCCCTCTCATAGACTTCAGCGATCCAAATAATTTCGCTCACTATGGTTCTGCTGAAGCTTATTATAGAGATGCTATAGGGAGAATTTATAAGGAGTACCCATATGATGGTACTGCCAGAGAGAAACAAGAGTTTCTAAATGAATCTACATATCTAGATCTATATTTGTTTGACAATGAATATCCTCGCACAACCGGTTATGCTATTATGTCGGCCGATGGATGGGGAACCATTTCAAGCCCAGGCTCCGCCTTAACGGGCGGCTATGGTTTATCAAACAGCATAGAATATATTAAGGTTGTTGGTGGGCCACACACTGCTTCGGGCGGAATGGCCACAGGCAGCCTGCATACTACATTTGATGATTCGAATATATATGAAACAGATATATATGGATTTGAGGGCGTTGACTCTCTTGAAAGGGCCGGAACAAGAGAATCAAATCTTAGGTTTGATTTATCGAGCGGTGTTTCTACAGAGTTTTGGTTTAATAAGGGAACTGCTGGATGTGATTCTGACACCGCCGCGACAGCAACAATAATTACTGAGGATGGTGACGCCACGACCTCCGGGCAATTTACAGAAGGCACCTTTGTTAAGATGACAGCTACAGACGGCACAGTAGGAATATTTATACTTTCTGATGCCGCCGAAACCGGCGCAGTTGCTTCGGGTGTTGTTTTGACCTCAACTTCTGATTTAGGAACTACTGTTCCATCCGCGGCATTATTGGCTCAGGGTGTTTGTATCGCTGTTAGAGCTAACTTGAATACAAATTCACAAGCTGTTGTATTAAATGAATTTAGAGATACAATGGCCAGCGCTAATTCGCCGGTAAAGGATAAAATCACCGCTGCCGCCTATGTTTCTGTAGCCCACGGCCCGCAGACAATGACTTTCACGCAGTCTTTTGCCGGAGCCGGCGGAAACAATACCGTCACTACGAATGTAAGTCTGTTTACAGCGCCTAACTCCCCGGCTGGCTTCACTGGCGGCACTGGCACGTGCCGCTCAAAACAAGTTCTTTTCGATCTTTGGAATGGCCGAACATCAGGCAGCGCCGACTATGGCCGGCTCCTTGTTGGGTATAATAGTAGAAATACTCTCGGCGCAGACCCGCTGTATGCACACATTGCCTCTGGATCAAATGTCTGGGATATGACATTTGGCGGCTCAACAATCACCACTGCATCTCTTAAAAATACTTGGAATCATATTGGGTTTACATTTTCAACAAGCTCCGCAGCTGCGCACCTAGAAACTAAATTCTATCTAAACGGAAGCCTAAAAGAAACTCAGTTGAATACATTATTGCCCTCTTTTGGAGAGGTAACCGGCTCTCTTATCGGCCACATCGGTGCTCTACAAACGGCTCCCTCTGGTAACCTCTTCTTCGGTGGTACCACCGGTGCAGGTCCGCTTAATATGGTCGGCTATGGTAAGCTTTCTGGCTCTCTTGATGAGTTCAGATACTGGAAGACCAAAAGAACAGAAAGGGACATTCAAAGAAATTGGTGGTCGCAAGTCCGCGGCGGCACGAATAAGGACATTGCTAACACTGAATTGGGTGTTTATTATAAGTTCAACGAAGGAATTACTGGCACAAGCTCTGTTGATAAATCTGTTTTAGATTATTCTGGCCGTATCTCAAATGGAGACTGGGTTGGGTACCCAAGCAGCAATGCTAGAAACACTGGATCGGCCATCGTCTCCTCCTCCGCCGCGACTTCAGAATTTAGAGATCCAATAATATATTGGCATCATGATGATGTTAGATCTTTGAACGATCAGCTTATTGCAACGGGCAGTTCATATGATAGAGAAAACATGTCTAGCATCAAAGATTCTTTGCCTGGATGGATTTCCGACGATGAAGAACATAATGGCTCCGGACACTTAGACAATCTTACCCAAATCGTTGGCTCTTATTTTGATACTTTACATCTTCAAATACATAGCCTGACAGAGTTTAAAGAAGCAACATATCAAACAGCTAGCCATATGAAGCCGGCCCCATTCTCGGATCGCCTATTAAGCTCTAAAGGCTTATATGCTCCAGAAATCTTTGTTGAGGCGAGCATCCTTGAGAGATTTGCCAATCGTAAAGAGGACGAGGAATATTCTATTGACATAAATGATGTTAAAAACCAAATTTATCAAAACATCTATAACAATCTAATTTTCATCTACAAGTCAAAAGGCACCGAAAAGGCATTTAGGAACCTCATTCATTGCTATGGTTTAGGCGACGATGTTATAAAATTTAATGCCTATGGAAACAATTCAACATTTAAGCTTGATGACACATATGCCGATAGCACGATAAGGAAAAATTATATTGATTTCAATCATTATGATCGTTTTGGCGGTACCGTCTACCAAAACACTTCAAGCAATTCCGAGACAACTAGTGTTACTTTTGTTTCCGGAACAAATGCTAACTTTGCGAATACAGTAGAAGTAGAAGCTATCTTCCCGAAAAAAATAGACTCTGCCGCGCCGAACTATTTTGTTACACCGTTTGTGAGCGCATCCATTTTCGGATATCACACTGCTTCATCCTGGCATAGTATTTTTGAGCATCCTGCCGCCGATGACAATTATAACTTTCAAGTTTCTGCTGTTCGGCCACACAAACAATCAAAACATGCATATTTCCAAATAAGCTCAAGTAAGCCGGGAGAATTCTTTTTAACCAGCAGCACCTACAGTAATATATATGACAACCAGAAGTGGAATTTCGCAGTAAGATTTAAAGACGCTAAATGGCCACAGTCAACAGGAGTTACTGGATCTGGTAACGCAAATGATGTTAAAATGGAATTCGTAGGATATAATACAGAGTATGGCATAGTAAAGAATAAATTTACTTTGACGGCATCTAGTCTTAGTGATAAATATCTTACCGCAAATCGTAGATATTACATTGGCGCCAACCGCACAAACTTCTCAGGATCATCAATAACGGAAACAGATGTAAAGATTTCTTCACTTAGACATTGGGCAACTTATTTGAACGACAGTGTAATAAAAGCCCACTCGATGGATCCTGAAAACTATGGAGTGTTACACGCGAACCGTCCCGCCTTTTTTGCAGCAGATTCTACGGACTTTAAGATTGACAATAGAGATGTTCCAGAAAGTGAGATGCTAGCGCTTAATTGGGATTTTTCTGAGATCACGGGATCTGATGCATCTGGAGAATTTGTTGTAGAGGACGCGTCCTCTGGCTCTGTGTCCTTGAGGTCCCGCTATCCTAGTGATGGAAATCTTTCACATATTATCGCTAATCAATATGCTGGATTGGCGTACTTCCCTAACGCAAAAAGCTCTTCTGCCGTTGTTGATAAAAATTATGTAGCCTCTTCTAAGCAGAGACTTCCAGAAGTCGTTAACAGCGGTGATGCAGTAAACATTCTAACACAAGATGATGATCTGTTCCCAACAGATCCAGCGGTCTCGCAAACATTTTATGCCTTTGAAAAGAGTATGTATGGTGTAATCTCACAAGAGATGTTAAACATATTCGGAACTATTGTTGAATTTAACAATCTTATTGGCGAAGTAACTAATAAGTACCGTAGCGGCTATAAGAATCTTGATAAGCTTCGTCTGCTTTTCTTTGAAAAAATCCAAAATGATCCGGACCTAGATAAATTCATCGACTATTATAAATGGATCGATGATTCTATCTCGACAATGATTATGCAACTGGTGCCGGCATCAGCAAATGTTGCAGACGAGATCAGAACTGTTGTTGAAAGCCACATTTTCGAAAGAAGTAGCTACCGACATCAGTACCCAATGCTCGACTACAAGGGTAATTACCGATGGGGAGGTGACGAATCCCTACTTGAAACAAGCATGCTTGGTATCAACGAACTCACTTATAACTGGAAACACGGTCACGCGCCATTCGCGACACAAGCAACAGCAACTGTAACTGTCGCTGTCGGTACCGCCGCAAGTGGCATGTCTGAAAAGGAATTCCTTTTCATGACCTCTACAGACTTAACAACAATCACATATATGATTGTTGATGACAATACAACAACTGTTGCCACAGGCGATGCTTTGACCACCACCTCCGACA